>ORJL011259804.1_pt1 | contig 54330 bp, 46 predicted proteins | sample 1779941 | NCBI WGS metagenome assembly ORJL01 (sample SAMEA104232317, study PRJEB22302) | groundwater metagenome | biome: forest; feature: aquifer; material: groundwater | place: USA | collected 2011-08-07 | depth 5.8 m | reverse complement strand
TTACACCAAGCCATTCGGGCTTGGTTGTTTCGCCAACCGCTTCGCGGTTGGCTGTGCGCCTGATGCCACTGCATCAGTCTTACGCCAACCTTCGGTTGGCTGTTCCAAGGCGCACAAAGTTTGTTCGCAAACTTTGTGCTTGTCCACTGGCACACTTATAAATGTCGCCTCCCACCCCAATTGAAGGGTAAACATGCAGCCTAAGCTCGCATTAGCCATGCTGTTCTGCCTTCTTCTGCCCGCCGTCCAATCCGCAGATTTCATCCCCCAGCTTGTGTCATCCGCCACATATTCCATTACCGACACCCAGACTGTCGCATCCCTGGGCGGCACGATGTCGTCCCTTGACATCAACCACAGCCTGCCATCCGGCATTACTGGGCATAGCTACCCGCCAAATTCCGAGGTTGTCCAGGACGAATACGGGAACTACTATCTGCATATACGGGAGCAAAAAACCCGCTCTTCCTACCAGTATGTCGTCCAAACAACCGCGATGTCGACCAGGAGCCACATATCATCCCTTCCTTCGGCTTACGGGCCCCCCGACCACAACGGGGAATATCTTTCCTCCGACAGGCTTGTGGACGCCGCCTCGCCCCAAATCCGGGGCCTCGCCCTTTCCATCGCGGAGAATTCCACCTCGCAGTTCGAGCAGGTCGCCCTCCTTGCAATTTATGTGAACAACAAGATAGAATACGATGCCAGCCTGGTGGGCAGGGAATTGTCCGCCTCCGATATCCTCAAAAGCCCGCGGGGGGTGTGCACGGAATACACCACCCTCTTCATCTCGCTTGCCCGCAGCATCGGCATCCCCTCCCGCTACGTGAACGGATATGCGTACTCGGACAAGTATGATTCCTGGCTTGGCCACTCTTGGGCGGAAGTTTACCTGGGGCAATGGGTGGGCGTGGACCCTACCTGGCTCCAGGTGGGGGATATCGACGCGACGCACATATCATCCGTCCGCAAGCCCGGCCTTGGCTTTTCCACCTCTTCGGTCACGGCTCTTGTCTATCCTCCAAGCGCGCGCCTAACATTCGACCAGCAATCTGGATCCGGGGGCCTGAAAGCGGACAACATACGCCTGGTCGACTCATCTTCGGATGCGCCCGAGGGCGGCTATTCAATATCGCTCTCCTCCGGCAAGCTGCCCCAGGGCGGAAAATTCGTGGCATGGGTGGAGCTTCCATCAAGCGAATACCGCGTAGTGCCCATGTCGCTTCTATCATGCAAAGGGGACTATAGCCTGGCATCTATTGGAAGCGAAGAAAAATACGCAATCACAATGCCGGGCGCCACCTCCTATGTCATTTGGGAGGGCGAGGTTTCGGACTCCCTTCCGGACAGCTATCGGTTCACCTGCCCCGCCACCCTGAATTCCCCATATCTTGAAAACTCCGCCATTTCAATCAACATCACCACCGCAGATAAAATAGAATGGCCTGCCCTGATTGCTTTTATCGAGGATCCGCACCCCTCCGCAGGCAGCATGCAGGGCGTCGCCGTGCCATACCTGAAGCAGTTTGCCGGCCAAAAAATCACATTGCTTTCAAACGGCGTTAAGATCTCATCCGCAATGAAGGAGGGCGGAGTGTCATTTGTCTTCCCCGCCGGCTTTGCAGGGCGCCACCGGGTGTTTGTTTTCGGCCCCTTTGGCGACCCGATAACTCTTGATTATACGGTTGAGAGGGATACCGGGGCAAAAATAGATTTCCTTGGCTTTGAGGGGCAGGCATACGAGGGCGACAAGAACCAGCTGAATTTCCAGATTTTCCCCTCAGAGGCTATGGCCGGGGGCGAATCCGTGCTTGACATCGAGCTTGGCGGGCAGAGGCTGGCCTCTGAAAAATTCAACCTCACTTCCGCCACAAACATCTCAATCCCATTCACCCCATCGTCAAGCGGGGAGGGCATTCTTGTGGCGCACCTCTACAATGACGGCTACCAGCTTGCCTCCACTTCGTCGGTGTTGTCTGTTTTCCCGTCGCCTGGCGCAAAGCTTTACCGCGTGCAAAAGCAGGCGGGCAAGCTGAAGGCCACATTCCTTGTGGACAGTGCATCATCGCTCTCATCGCTCACCTTGAAAGTGGGTGAACTCGAGGTGCCATTCAAAAACGGCCAGGCGGTAATTGTCCTTGCCCCTGGAAATTACTCCGCTTCCCTGACTTGGCAGGAGGGCGGAAGGGAGCATTCCAGGCCATTTTCATTCGAGCTTGCAGAGCAGGAGGGGCAATCCTTCCTCCCGCTGCCTTCGCTTCCGCAAAATCCCATGTCCCAAAGCACGGGCACGCCTGCGCAGGGAAGCGCCCCCATCGACCTTGCAATTCCGCTTTATCTGATGTGCCCGGTTGCAATCATCCTAATAATCATTCCGTTGGCATTCGCATTCACGCGGCGCAAAAAAGGGCTCTAGGCAAATTTTTGCGCATCCTTCTACCCGCATCCTAACACGCTGCAGTTTTTGCCCCTGCCAGGGCGGGCTTTTCCTCTCGCATCCCGACACGGTGCATTTTTTGCCCCTGCCATGGCGGGCTTTTCCACCCGCATCCCAACACGCTGCTTTTTTTACCTTATTTGAAGTTATGAAACCATGGCAGACCTGCTATTCCTTGGCACCGGCGGAGGGCGAGTCAACCTTTTGCGCCAGCTGCGCGGCACGGGCGGCTTCCTTATCCAGGGAAGCGGCCTCAACATTCACGTCGACCCGGGGCCCGGGGCGCTGGCCGCCCTCCTGGAATGCGGCATAGACCCCCTAACAATTGACGCGGCAATTCTAACGCACGACCACATCGACCACACCCACGACATAGCCCTTATCATCGAGGCAATGACAGGCCACATGCTGAAAAAGGGGGGGACTGTCATCGCAAGCAAAAGCGTGCTTGTCGGCGATTCCCAAGGCGATAAGGCAATCACGCACTACCATCAGTCCATGCTCGCCAAAAAAACCGTGCTTTCCGCAGGAATGAAGGAAACATGTGAATTCGAGAAGGGCGGAAAAAAGTTTTCCTTTTCCATCACCGGCACGCCGGTTGTGCACGAGGACAAGACCGGCTTTGGCTTTGTGCTTGAAATGGACGGGGCGAAAATAGGGTACACGTCCGACACCGAATTTTTCGATGCGCTTCCACCCCATTTCGCAGGCTGCGACGCGCTGATTGCAAACAACATAAAAGGCGCTGATGACGCTTACCTGGGGCACCTCAACAGCGCCACAACCGCGCGATTATTTTCCGAGGCAAAGCCGAAATTCGGCATCATCACGCACCTTGGCATGAGGCTTATTTTGTCGGGGGCGGAGGCAGAGGCGCAAAAAATCCAAAAGGCATCCGGCGTGCCAACCTACGCCGCCCGCGACGGCTTCTATTTCTGCACCGACAGGTGCGGCTGGTTCAGGGCAACAAAGGCGGAGAAGGGAAAAACACAAGGAACGCAATCCAGCCTCTGAATTCAACTGCCGTTTCCATGCGTTTTTTTCCATTTCAAATATTCTGTCTCCTTTTTGAAATAGACGAACTTTGCAGCAGGCTGGTCCAACGGCCCATATATTTCCACCCCATAGAATCCGCCAATGCTTCCATGGTTCCTATCCGTTATCCAAGGCTTGTAATCCTTGTCGTGATCCGTAAAGCATTTCCAGATTGCCGCGTAGTCTCCCTTTACCGCGTAAATCACCCTCCAATCCCTATGGCCCGGGACATAGTGGACAAAAGCGCAAATCTCCTTCCTTTTTATCTTCATCTCCAGCCTGTCCTTGCGCATGTTCTGGAAGCTGGCTTCAAATTCAGGTATGTCTGTTTTAGATACGAACTCATACGCTTTTTTCGCAACTATGGGCATGAACGTTTCCCTGGCCTGAGCCGCCGCTTCCCCGGCTTTTGGCGTGCCCCCGGTTTTCAAAGCTGCCTCATAAGCTTCCCTTCTTTCCCCTTTCTCTTCCTCTTCGATCAGGCGCATAAGCAGTTCATCCTCTTTCCGGCTGGCATCCATTGGCGCCTGTATATCCTTATTGCGCCTGTTTTTTGCAGCCTCCAGCACTTTTTCAAGTTCCGCCCCAACTTCTTCAAGCCCCCTGGCGATAGGCTTACCGTTGCCGGCCACCCGCCCCAAATCCCGGATGGCCAAGCCGTATTTTTCCCCCGCCCTCTCAACTTCAGGCCGGGCATCCTCTGCTATTTTTTTAAGGCGCACCTCTTCTTCCTGCATTATAGGGAGATCCCAATAGTCGTTTATCGCATCCCGCGCCATGGCGTATATCTCTTTCTCTGCCGCCAGCAGTTTTTTCACTGCCACGGCAAGCTCGATGTTCAGCCTCATGCTTTGGAGCGCAATTTCTTTTTTGTATGTGCTATCCCATGCCCCATGCACACCCTTTGTAGCTTTCATTATGTTTTTTGGCACTGCCTGATAGGCGTATTCGTGCCTTTCCACATTTTTAACAAAATTCCTAAAATCAGCCATGGCACGCCCAAGTTCTCCTTCCATTTCCGCCAGTTTTGCCTCAGCCTGCCTTCTCTCAAATCCGCCAGCCAGGGCGATTCTCGCATCTATCATCCACGCAGCCTTTTCCAGCATCGGCTTCCCCACCAGACACGCGATGTTCCCGAGTTTTAACAATTCCGCCTCCCCTTCTTTTTGGCTACTTTCGGCCTGTCCATCCTCTGCATCTCCAATCTTTTCCCCAACCCATTTATCCAGCCTTGTCAGCCTTTCTGCATGCCATAATACGTTGTTCGACACATTTTCCACAACTGTTCCAAACAGTTTCATGTCCCCCTGTATTTTTTCAATTTTTTCGTTCACAAACCCAACAAGTATTTCCCCATCCACGTCAACCGTCCTGACCAGCTTGGCCTGCACAGCCCCGATTTTTTTTGCGTTCCGGTCCGCCCCCGCTCCGGCAAGCTCCAGAACGAACAACGACCCTTTGCCCGCATCTTTGGCGTTTTCACGTTGCTCTTGCAGATTTCCGATGATCAGGCTTGCATTTTCTCTGACCAAGCGGTATTTCTCTATGGTGCCGGAAACCGACCCTAACGCGCTGTTTATGCCCATCTGCGCAGAGTCAAAGTTTGCCCAGTCAGCAGCCAGCGCATTTAACGCCATTTCTATCTCCCCGAACTGCACCGCATGCGCAGCTTTTCTTGCGTCGTATGCGTTGCTTGCGTTTTTGTACTTGGCCTTTGCAGCATCAGCCGCCTCCACGTATTCTTTTTTCCTCCCTTCCAGATGCTGCCTGTATGCCTCCAACTCCACATAGCGCTTGCGCAACCCATCCCATTCCTTATTTCCCCAAGCCTCGAATTCGCCCTCAACCATCCTGCGGTTTTCCCCATTCTGCTTTCTGAAAAAGGTTAGCCTGTCTTTCGGAAGGCTCACCTTTCTCTTGCCAAGCCATATCCTTGTCCTGCTTACCTTGGGCGGCAGCGCGTATCCGGTGTTAATGGCTTGCATATAAGTTGCCCCTATCGATTTTATGTTATATTTTATGATTTTTAATGTTTTTAAATCCATCCCCTGCAAATAAAAATTCAATGCACCCCTATTATCGTCAGTGATTTTAATGCCCCCCATATGCGACCGCTATTCGCCCGATGTCGAGAAAAAGTGGCAGGAAAAATGGTCAGCCTCCGCAATTTACAATTTCGATGAAAATGACAATTCGCGCCCGGTTTATTCGATTGACACGCCCCCTCCTTTCACATCAGGGGATTTGCACATGGGGCATGTGCTTTCCTATGCATTTTTCGATTTTGCGGCCCGCTACATGCGAATGAACGGCTTCAACGTATACTACCCCCAAGGCTGGGACTGCCAGGGCTTCCCCACCGAAACAAAGGTGGAGGCAAAGCATGGAAGAAAGCCGCCCGAGGAATTCCGCAAATTGTGCATAGAATGGACCGATGAGTGCATTGTGCGCATGAAGTCTCAAATGGCGCAGATGGGCTTCTCGCCGGACTGGCGCTACGAATACAAGACAATGTCGCCCGACTACCATCGGCGCGTGCAGTATTCCCTTCTCAAGCAGTTTTCCGCAAACCAGATTTACCGCGCCGAGCATCCTGTTTTCTGGTGCCCCAATTGCGTCTCCGCCCTTGCCAAAACCGACACGGATGACATAGAGCGCCAGACGCAAATCCACCACATCAAATTCGAATTGGATGGGGCACCTCTCATTGTGGCAACCACCCGCCCGGAACTGTTGCACGCATGCGTTGCTGTTCTTTACCATCCGACAGACGAAAGATATAATGCGGCAAAAAACAAAAACACAAATGCAACTGCAACAACCCCACTTGGGAAAAGCGTCCCTTTCCTTCCCGACTCTGACGTTGACAAGGATTTCGGCACCGGTGTCGTAATGGTGTGCACATTCGGCGACAAGCAGGATGTCATCTGGATGTACCGCCACAAATTGCCGATTGTAAAAGCAATGGATGCATATGGCAAGCTGATTAATGCCGGCGAATTGGACGGAATGACTTCAAAAGCCGCAAGGGAAAAACTGCTTCAGCAGTTTGCAACTGATGGCAAACTCCTGGAAACCAAGCCCCTAAAACAAGCCGTCAAAGTGCATGACCGCTGCAAAAAGCCAATCGAGTTATTGCTTTCATGGCAGTGGTTTGCAAAAGTGAAGGAAAATTCGGACAGGATAATTGATGCAGCCAAATCCATGCGCTGGGTGCCAGAATTCTCAATTTCCTACCTCATTGACTGGGCGAAATTCGTGGAATGGGACTGGGTGATTTCCCGCCAGCGCGTATTCGGCACGCCCCTACCATTTTGGCATTGTGAAAAATGCGGCAAAATAATCCCGGCGGATGAAAAAGAATTGCCTGTCAATCCTCCAACAATGAAAAAGGACTGCCCATCCTGCAAATCGCCCCTCACGCCAGAAACCTCAACTTGCGATTGCTGGATTGATTCGTCAATTTCCCCCCTTGCCATCGCGCAATGGCCTGAAAATCCGGCTTTCACCGCAAAAGTCTATCCCTCTTCCTTGCGCCCGCAAGGCGTGGAAATCGTGCGCACATGGGCGTATTATACGATATACAGGTGCCTTGAGTTGACAGGCAAAGCCCCATTCAAAGAGCTTCTTCTTAACGGCAATGTGCTTGCGCCTGACGGCAAGAAAATGTCCAAATCCCTAGGCAACATCATCGCGCCGGATGCGCTCATTGCAAAATACGGGGCGGATTCGGTCCGCCAATGGGCCGCCCTCTCCGGCGCAATGGCAAAAGACAGGCCGTTTTCCTACCAAGATATGGAATACGCAAAATCATTCATGACAAAACTGCTCAATGCAGGCAAATTGGTGCAAAAATCCCTAGAAGGCTATTCGCACCCTGCCTCTCCTCCCGCTTCCTTGCGCACAATCGACAAATTCTTCCTCCACCGCCACAACGAAATAGTGAAGCAGGTGAAGGATGAATGGAAAGACTACCAATACCACCACATCCTCAAATTAGTGCAGGATTTCTTCTGGCACGAATTCTGCGACTATTACCTTGAATACGTGAAATACAGGATTTATGGAGACGATGCAGAGTCGAAAAATGCGGCGCAATTTGTTTTGCACACCATCTACCGCGACACGCTTCTCATGCTTGCCCCGTTCACCCCGCATTTGTCCGAAGAATTATACCAAATATTCGCCAAAAACGTTTCAGACTCCGCGCACCTGCAAAAATATCCATCCTCCAATTCCTCTTTTTCCTTCCCTGACACCGCCGCCTCCGGCTTCAAACTGAAGGAAATAATCGACTGGATACGCATTGAGAAGGGGAAGAGGAAGCTGCCCCTGAATGCGGCAATCCCGTCAATGGAAATTTCCATCGAGGCAGATTTGTCGCAAATAGAAGAAGAGATAAAAGCAGTGGGGCGAATAGAAAAATTAACCCTGAAAAAAGGCGCCCCGAATTTTGAGGCGCAATGGTAGGCGCTCTTTCCGCCTGCCAAAAATATCCGCATCCTCAGAGCTTCGAGGAGGCTTCCCTTGCCTTGTCAAGCAGTTTCTTCCAATCGCTAACCTGCACAAGCCTGACCGAGCTTTTCCCCCTCAAATCATCCGCAAGCTCATTCAGCCCCTCATGCAATGCCGCGCCTTCCTTAAAATTTTCTGCTTTTGGAAGCATGGCAAGCAATTTTCTCAGCTTCAGCTCTACCCCAAACACCTCGGGTTTCCCGCCCATGTATTTCTTGTCCAGGAATCTGTCCATCGCCCTGTCTATCTCATTGCAAAGCGCATTCAGCCTGCCGGAGTATTTTTTCAGCTCCGCCCCCATGGCGGATTTTTTGGCATGCTCGCCTACGGTGCTTAACGGGTCAAGCAGCTCCTCGCGGATTTGCAGCACAATCATATCCATCCCTTCAGGCAATCTCCGGTTCCTCATGTTTTTCGGGCTTTTCCAGCTTCCAGTACCGGATTTCCTCACGCTTGGCATGACCGAGGAACAAGTCCCTAATCATGTCAACCCCGTCACCGCCTATTTGGTAGTTTTTCACATGCGCCTCCTTGGCATATCCCACAAGCAATCTGGGGTCGTAAATGATGTCGGCGAGTATCCCGTACTTCTCGCGCGTTGGCAAGCCTCTAATTTCATCAACGTATGCGAGTATTTGGTTGTGTATCGTGTCCATGAAAGATACCACATCGGCGCCTGGCTCGTATTTGTTTATCCTTCCAACCAGGGCTTTGAATTCTTCCGGCTGCTGCATTGCCATTTCAAGAAATGGGCGGATAAGAAACTCATTATTGAGCTGGTCCGAGTTGAAGTTTATCACGCTCCCGTTCATGGTTGCCACTCCCGGTTCCAGCGGCTCCAATACCTTAAAGACAAACAATTCAAGCGTTTTGGCATTTTCCGGCTTTTTCAACCATTCCCCAATCCGGGAAAAATCTTTTTCATCCATCAATTTAGGGCTTATGGCCATTAATTTGTCCTTGAAAATGGCAAAAATAGGGGGCGTTGCTTTTTCCGCAATTCTTTCAGGTGTGCCAAGAGGGTCCTTCTTTTCAATGGTGGGCCTGACAGCCAAAGGTGTGCCGGTGCTCCCGCCGCTCTTCAATGCAACTGCATCCACAGTCGGCATATTTACCATTCACATTCCTGAACTTTCACCTTAATAATCCTCACTTCACCTACCATTTCCATGGCAAAATCCCAAAGAATCCTCTTCCTCACTTCCAATAAGCACAAAATCAGCGAAGCCAAAACCATTTTAAAGTCCTGGGGCATAAATATCGTTGCGTCTTCTGCCAAGGGCGACGAAATCCAAAGCGATAGCGTCGTTGAAGTGGCGAAGAAGGCAGCGGAAAATGCATACAGGAAAATCAAAAAACCGCTCTTTGTCGAGGACTCCGGTCTTTACATCGATGCTTTGGATGGTTTTCCAGGCGCATTTTCAGCCTATGTTTATGATAAACTGAACGACGAAGGAATCCTTCGCTTGCTCGGCCAAAAGCGTCAAAGAGGCGCCAAATTCGTATGCGCAATTGCGTATTGCGATGCGCGCGGCACCCGGATTTTTTCCGGCACCGTGCGCGGGCGCATCTCCACCCGTAAAGCAGGGGGGAAAGGCTTTGGTTTTGACCCCATCTTCATTGCTGATGGGCAAAACAAGCCCTTCTCCTTGATATCGGATGTGAAGATGCGCATTTCGCACCGTGCAATCGCCCTGCGCAAACTGGCGGCTTTCTTGAATAGGAGGAATTGAAAATGGCAAAGCTTCACAGCAAAAAACACGGCAAGTCCGGCTCAAAGCGCCCGACGATAAAATCCGCCCCGGAATGGGTTGATTACGCCTCGCACGAGGTGGAGGAGCTTGTGCTGAAAATGCACAAGGAGGGCCACAACCCTACCACAATCGGGCACACGTTGCGCGACCAGTACGGCGTGCCCCTTGTCAAGAACATGACCGGCAAGACCATTTCGCAAATAATTGTCGACGGCGGCCAGAAAATCGGCTACCCGGACGATTTGATTTCGCTCATCAGAAAGGCGGTGCGCGTGGCAAACCACCTCAAGGCGAACAAGGGCGACGCGCACAACACAACAAAGCTGATTCACATCGAGTCAAAAATCAAGAGGCTTGTGAAATACTACCGCCGAAGCGGCAGGCTGCCCCCCTTGTGGGAATACTCCCGCGAGCAGGCGGCATTATTGGTGAAGTAAACGGGTTGATGCTATGGCTGAAGTCAAAAAAACAAAAGTAGTGGACAAGTGGAAGACCAAGACCTGGTACGCGGTGCACGCTCCCGAGAATTTCGAGTCAAAGGAAATCGGGCAGGTTGTTGCAACGGACGAGAAAACCCTCAAAGGAAGGCTCTTGCGCACCGGCTTGGGCGACCTCACGGGCAGCTTCTCGCAGTCCAACGCATTCACTTCGGTAAAATTCCGCATAACCGAAGTGAAGGGGAAAACGGCATATGCCGAGTTTGTTTCCCACGAGCTTGCGGCAGGCTACATCAAGACCATGCTTCGCCGCAGGCGCTCCATCATCTACCAGGTGGATGACGTGCTTTCCAAGGACGGGAAGAAATTCCGCTTAAAGAGCGTGTCCGTCACATCCTTCCGCGTGTCGGAGAGCGTGCGCATGGCAATCCGAAAGGAAGTTTCTGTTGGCCTGCTTGCGCTTTCCAAGGAAATGGACTTTCCGCAGCTTGTGCAGGAGACCGTTTTCGGCAAACTGGGCTCGCGCGTTTACGGCAAGCTGAAGAAAATCACCTCGATGCGCCGCTTCGAGATAAGAAAGAGCGAAGTTATGTAGGGTTTTTTCTTTTTCCAATTTTTCCTTTCATTTCCTGAATGCGTCAATGAGGTCATAGCGCATGCTGATGTTTTTTCCGCCCAGGTCGCCCTGATTGCTTATGAAACCGCATTTCTGCCCGTAAAAAGTTGCTTGTTCGGGGTAGGCGTCCACAGTCACATACCTGCATCCGGCTTGCCTTGATATTTCAATCGCCTTTCCTATGGCATATGTGGCCATGAACCTTCCAATGCCCTGCCCTCTCTTATGAATTGACACTGCCAGCCTTGCAATTTTTAAGGCGGGATAATCCGGATGCGGCTTGGCTATTCCGAATTCCTCAAGCCTTTCAGCCTTCGAAAGGCGAATAGCATCGGCGCAGATGGAGAAAAAACCCGCAACCTCGCCTCTAAAAACCGCAACATATGTCTTGGCGAGCATTTTTTCATCATAGGCAAGCGCATCATGCCTAAGGAATTCATTCAAGTCCCTGTCCCCACAGTCGAAATTCTCAAGCCGAAAATCCGAATTCAGCGGAACAACTGTCAACTCGCCAATTTCAAGCCTATCCACGCTATTCCTGCCGCTGGTTAAAACTTGTGCCTGAGGTATAGCTCATAGCATTCCTTCAGGAATTTCGCCCTTTTCGGGTCTGGATGTGTCTCAGCCCACTGCATGTCCCGTATGAATCTCCGGGCGTCCTCGCCTTTCAATTCCGGCGTCGGTTCAATTGGTCTTGCCATATGCTTATCCTCTGCCTTCCAGCAAATAAAAGGCTTCCTGAGCGTTTATAAATGACAGGAGAGGGTAGCTTTCCGCACTTTCCGAAAGATTAGTTCATTTCTTCCCCATCTTCCATCCGCAGTGCGCGCACCGCACCGAATCGGCCTTAACGTCCCCCTCGCACCTGGGGCATTTCGCCCATTCCCCCCTGTTCCTAATCAATCCTTCTGCGTGCGCCTCCAATTTCTCATGCGCCGATTTTATTTTCGGGGCGTCCGCACCCTCCTGCGCCTGCACGGCAGCTCCGGGGGCGACAGGCACGCTTTTCGGCGCACCTGGAATGGATGAGTTTGAAGGCATTGCGGGGCCGCCTGCGCCAGCTCCCTGAGAAGATGTCGCGCCCCTTCCGCCTATTGCCATTGCGCCCCTCCCCCCCCCGCCTCTTCCGGGATTAGCCGCGCCTCCCATTACCGAAGCTGCCCCCCCTGTCCTCGGGGCTCCGGGAATCGAAGACTGCCCTCCTGATGCCTTCCTTGCATCCCCCTCGTTTTTGGGGAAAATATACCCACATTTGCCGCAATGGCTCTGCCGCGTGAGGTTTTCGGTGCCGCAGCGGGGGCACACTGTTATGTGGCTCGTGTCCTTCTTGTGCATCATGCCCTGCATGGGAAAATTGTGCCTGGCAAGCATTTTATTCTATCCCCTCCAATCTAACCCCATGATTCCAGGATTAGGCGGCATGGATCCGCGCAAAATGGGGCGCATGATGGACCAGCTTGGCATAAAGAACGAGGATGTGGATGCCAAGAGGGTGATAATAGAGAAGAGCGACGGCAGCAGGCTTGTCATCTCACCTGCATCAGTCACGAAAATTTCCATGCAGGGGCAGGAGTCTTTTCAGATTTCGGGCACAATTTCCGAAGAGGGGGGCGGGCCGTCCGATGAAGACATCAAAATGGTTGCTGAAGCAACCGGCAAATCAGCCGATGAGGCAAAATCCGCCCTAATTTCTTCCAACGGCGACATTGCAGCTGCGATATTGAATCTCAAGCCGGAATAATCCGCGCAAAACTTATCATATTTAGTTTTGTTCTGCCGTCGAAGCTAACTTTTTAAACTATGAAAAGGATTAACGCCACTATGCCCACGCTTTTCCAGCCAATCACGAAAACAGGCGAGTCAGAACGTGAAAAACAGCAGGAAGCAGCCAAGCAAATTTATGCGGAAAACATTGAGCAAAAGTTTTCCCCAAAAGAGCGGGCAAGGGCATTGGAAGCCTGGATTGACTCCATAAAATCAAAATTCCCGCATCCTCCGCAATATATCCAATATCGGCTTGAATGGTATGGGATGAAGCTTGATGAACTAAAGAATCTGAGGCACAACCCCTTTACCGCACCTGAAAAATCAAAGCCAGCGAGCCAAAGCCAAATTGACAGCACGCAAAAGATAATGCCGTCAAACCTGGCAAAAGCCGAGCAGGGCAGGAAAATTGAATCAGAGGAAAGAAAAAAAATTGCCAAACCGATTCTTGAGCTGCGGGACAAGACGATTAAGGTCCATCAGGCGCTCCAAAGCGAATTTTCCTCCATAACCAAGTCGCAAATCAAATGGAATGAAGCCTTTTTCGGGGTATTCGGGCAGCCCGAATACAATGCCCTTGCCGAACAGCTAAGCGTTGCCGAAGAAAGGCTGGAATCATTCAAAAAAAGCTGCAGGGAGCTTTCCCAGTCAGCGCAAGAGGGCACGGTGTTCAATTTTGCAAACGCGGTCCAGAACGCCGCCTATTCATATGGCAGGTATATCGAGGCGCAGATTGACCTTGAGACAAGAATGCGCGAATACGACGTCAAGCCGACCGACGTGATGGGAAGGTGCTTTGATGCCGCACTGCCAATCTCACTCATAACAATGAGCGGCGCAATAGTGACTTTGGGGAAAGAAGGGCTGAAGCGGGGAGTTGAGGCCATCACGCTGGGGATGGTTGCGAAGGCAGCAGTTGCAAGCGTGTTCTTTTCAGGCGTCATGACCGGCCTGGAAGTAGGAGAGGACGAAATATCCAAGAAGGCGGCACGGGAATTTGCAAGCGCCCCCCTGAACAGTCTGAGGATTCTAAGGGAGCAGCTTGCCGAGCTTGAAAAGAAAATGCAGGGCTCGGAAACAGCCGCCTATAAGCTCTCGGTCCAGAAAGCCCAGGACAACCTTGCGCTTGCAGAGGAAATGCTGAAGAATCCGACCACCGATTTGGAGTTCAAGAAAATCGCAGTGCTGTTTGTGGAATCCTTCGTCACCAGCCTCGCATTCTCCACCGCTTTCAGGGCAATCTCGCCAATTGGGGCAAGAAGACTGGGGAGCGGCCCTATTGATGGACTGATGATTTCCCCCTACCGCATTAATCCAACCGAAGCTAATCCTTATTCGGTTCTCGGTGTCCCTTTGGGCGCTCCTTGGTCCATGATAAAGCAGGCTTATCGGAGATTGTCAAAACTTTACCATCCTGACCTTGCGCACGGGGATCCAGCCCAAATGAAGAAAATCAATAACGCATATGATTTTTTTAGGGATTTGCACGAGAGACAGGGAAAATGAGCGAATTAATTTTTCTTCCCAAAATTTGCGCTTTTCCCACAGAATACTTCCCCCTTTAAATATTTTTTCTACAGCATCCAAAAGCCCCAAGCAATTGGGGTTGTGGGAGGTGGAGCAGAGCCTTCGGGTGTACTGCTTCCCTTCATTTTACAAAACATAACGGAAGCTCTGTCGATTGTTTTTTATAATCCTAGCAAACTATCATTATAGGCTGCATCAAATGTTCGTTTTCCAGCAAATTCAGAATGAGCGTGCCATCGAAACCACTGAACGGAAGCGTTCAAGCGCCCTAAGCCGGACGCTGTCAGAAGAGCACGTTTACCCAACTTCTTTTGAAACGGCATACCACAAGCTTGGGACAGCACAGCGCGTGCAGGAATCTATTTACGGGCTATTGGATTACGTGAGCGGAATCAGCAAAAAGGAAAGGGAAGCCGGGGAAAAATATTGGAGCAACGACTGCTTGAAAGTGCTCGAAGACATGGGGTACGAAGATGCTAAGCAGGCATTCAGGTCATTTGAATTGTCCATATTCGAGGGAAATCTTGACAAGGGAAGGGCGGCAGTGGATGCACTGAAACGCATTTACGACTCCACGCAGAACGAGGCGCTAAGAAAAGACCTCGCTACCGCTGCCAATTCCACGGCGTCTATTTTCCTAGCGGTAAATTCCAAATACATATCATGGGCTGCAAACGACTGGGCATTAAGAAAAGACAGCCACATGGAAACTTTCTTTGAATTGGTTGACGCAAACACCTATCTTGCCCACACAAATATTTCCAACCTTTACTCAGCCGGGGGCAATGTCGGAGGAAAGATCGAACTTGCCGCTGAGCCTAATAGCTCATTAAATTCGGCATATTATGCCATTCTTCCATCATCCCTTGGCATCGACTTTGCAAGCCAGAACTATCCGCAACTAGTTTCTGATTACTCAGAGAAAATAGGCAAATTAAACGAGGCTTATGAAAAATATTCCAATGCAGCATTTTCAAGCTTTGCCCGCAGGCAGCGGATTGCAGTTGCAGCATCCTGGCATGAAAAGCTCTATCTTGCCTCCCAGCCATATGCCGAGGCCGCAATACCGGTCTTCATGGCAGTTTCCATGATGGACCCATTAACCGCGCCTGCAGGCTATGCTTATTTTGCCAATGATGCAAAAAACGCATTCAAGGAAGGCCGAAATCTCGAAGGCTCCCTAATTACGCTGACTTTGTCCGCGCCGCTATTCCGCTTCATGCGGGGCATGGGGGGGATAGCTGACCAAATTGGCGCATTTGGGTCAGGGGCAAGCCATGCCGCAGGAACTGTTTTCCAGATTCAAATAGGGCTGTCCACAATCCCTCTTGTGATAGACGGGGCAAAATACGGCATGGGCGAGCGGGAAATCGCACAATTGGGCCAAAACGTGGGCTTTTTGGCAATGCCAATCTCAAAAAAAATAGGCGTAAACAGGCTGTTTGGAAAAATAGTCCGGCAACCCGTCCCAAAACCGCCAAGAATGCCAGTTTTTGAACTCATGGAGATGCGGCGCCGTTTCGGCATGGGGCCCGCTCCCGAGGGACCGACCCATGAGATAGTGCCGCTTGGGCCAAATAATTCGCAGGATAATTTCAATTTGCAGGGTGCAAGGGTTTTTGTAGAGCAGTTTTATGGGAAATCAAAAAATAATGCGGTGCAGACGAAACCAATCGTCAAGCGGGTTTACGGGAAGATAGCGGATAAATCCAGCCTAATGCTACGCCAATATGGCAAGCTGGCAAAGCCCCGCCCACTCAACGACAGGGAATTCTCAATGTTCCAATCTGCGCTTAGCCTGTTCACCCCGGAGTACTTGGGGTATGAACTGCAGAAGCGGATGCAGCTAAGCCCGCCTTTAATGTCAGCTTCGTATGCATATCCCTGGTATGGTCTTTATTGGACAAAAACAAACCTGCTTAACATAGTGCGGGGCACCAACATCTTCAATCCTACGATTAGCACCATGGCCCATGAGCTTCATCATTATTTGTCGGACATTGGCGGAGGCGGAAGATCGCATGTTGCCCAGCCTGAGATTTTTCCCAAAGGCTATCTGAAGTGGCTGAGCGAGGGCATCACCCAGCTCTACACACTAAGACTGTATAACTCCTCCAAATACAGCTTTGTTTCTCCAGTTTATCCTATCGAAACTTCGGCTGCCGTCCTGCTTGAGAAATTGGCCGGAGCAGAAGCCCTGCGCCAGGGGTATTTCTTCGGTAATTGGTCCGGGGTTTACAATGCACTTGATGGGAGATTTGGCATGGGATTTGCAAAAAAGCTTTTCAGCATGAAATCTAGGGAGCTTGCCGTTGTAAAACTTACCAACGCCGCCATAAAAGCCGGAATCAATGTTCATCATCCCACCACTTATGAAATATACTGAAAATGCCTGCAATTTATTGTTGGTGGAGCAGAGCCTTCGGGTGTACTGCTTCCCTTCATTTTACAAAACATAGCGGAAGCGGGCATTGGGTGCAACTGCTGCCTGCCCCTATGGGCTTCCTGCCCCGAAGGGGAAAGGCTGTTTTATTAACCTTGCAATCCCCATTTTTCCCATGCCTTCCTCCCCGAAGATTAAAGCAGCGCTCTTTGACATAGACGACACCCTTTTCCCATCTACCGAATTTGCTGAAATGGCAAGGCAGAATGCCGCCAATGCGATGGTTGCGGCAGGACTGAAGTCGGACACTGAAAAAGTGCTTGCAAAATTAAAGCAAATAGTTGCCAAGAAAGGCTCGAATTACGGAAACCACTTCGACGATTTATGCACAGTGTTCGGCTGCAAAGAGAAAGACAAAATCATCGCCTCCGGCATCGTGGCATACCATAACACCAAGGCGTCAATCCAGCCTTTCCCTGAGGCCGTCAACACGCTTTTGGAGCTTCGCGAGCGGGGCTACTACCTTGGAGTTGCATCCGAGGGGGTTGGCGTGAAGCAATGGGACAAATTAATCCGCCTTGGCATCGACCACCTTTTCCACGATGTCTTTGTGACCAATGACAAGGGCAAGGGCAAAACTCCGGCCTTCTACAAATCCATTGCAGGCAGGCTTAAATGCAAGCCGCATGAAATACTCATGGTTGGCAACAACCCATACAAGGACATCGCGCCCGCAAAGGCAGCAGGAATGCAAACCTGCCGAGTTATGGTGGGGCGATGGACAAAATTGGCCGGCAAGCAGGATTACAAAATACGGAAGCTGTCCGAGCTTCTCTCCATGCTTCCCAAATTGGCCTAAGGTGATTTTCATGGCAGATGATTCCAATCCAACAGGAGAATACATTCCGCACGGCATGCCCGGGCACGTCCACGGCAAACATGAGGAAGATGCGAAAGGCGGAGAAGAAGGGCACGAAGGGCATGTGCACGGAGACGATGAAAATGCCGAAGAAGGCTTTGCCAAGATGATTGAAGCGTTCAAAAAGGCGGGCAAAATCTCAGCCAAAGTGCGCGAGGATTCCAAAATGCTTGTCAATCCGGGCGAATCCTACACCGATGTTGCGGAAACGGTCGAGAAAATGATATTCGACGCAGGGGCGGTGCCGGGCTTTCCCTGCAACATTTCCATCAATGACACGGCAGCGCATTACACCCCTGAAATAGGGGCGGAAGGCATCATAGGCGAAAAAGACATAGTGAAAATCGACCTTGGCGTATCTGTGGACGGCTGCATTGGCGACACGGCATACACAATTGATTTGTCCGGCGAGCAGCCCAAATTGCTGGAAGCATCAGAAGAGGCTCTCAAGGCGGCAATAGCAGCAATAAAGCCGGGCGTATCCGTATCCGACGTTGGCGGGGCAATCGAACATGAAATCCGATCGCGCGGCTTCAAGCCAATTGAAAATTTGACCGGCCACAAAATCGAGCCATTCACCCTCCATGCCGGAGTTTCCATCCCGAACATCAAGAGCGGCGACTCCTATCTCCTGCAGGAGGGCGACGTGTTTGCAATAGAGCCTTTTGCCACGAACGGCGCGGGGCATGTCGCGGATTCCTCCCAAGTCGAGATTTTTTCAGTGCAAGCCGAAGGAAAGCTTCGCATGCGCTCAAGCCGCGATTTGCTCAACAAGCTCGTGCAGCGCTACTTCACCCTGCCGTTTGCGGAAAGGTGGCTGGTGGGCGACTTCAATTCCCGCCTCATGCTCTCTGCCACGCTAAAGGAGCTGCTCAATTCCGGCTGCCTGCATCCATATCCGGTGCTAAAAGAGGCGGGCAAGGGTTTAGTGTCGCAGTTCGAGCATACAATACTTGTGGAGCATGACGGGGCAACAGTGCTCACGGCAAAATAATAGTCATTTTTCCTTCTTCCAGTAATAGTAGCTCCTTCTACTCATTTTGAATTTTTTCATCGCATCCGCGACCGGCATGCCGTTTTCCACAGCCAAAAGGGCTTCCTTCCTCACCCTCTCGCCGTATTTCTCCTTCCTTCCCCGCCTTTTCTGGATGATTTCCACGTCCACCCCTGCCTGCGCAAGCCCCGCAAACATGTTGTGCGGCACGGTTTTCGCCACCCCGCGCGCAAGCACTATTTTTTTCACGGATGTATTCTGCAAAAGCAAGAAGAAGATTTTCTTCGAGGGCTTTGCCATTATCCGCACGCTTTTCTCATCCTTGTGCAAGGCAATCGCATTCTCCATCTCATGCCTTGTTCCTGAAAGTTCCCACATAAGGATTACCAATGGCTGTTATGGCTTATTTTTTCCTTGCCCCTTCAAGGAACTTGGCGCCCCTGCCGGATGGCCGGGACATCAAATCCCGCATAATTGAAACCGCGCCCCCAATTTCCATTTCATTTAGTCCGAATTCTTGGGCGGCCCATTTGGCATCGACATTCGCCCTTGCGCACACAAATGCCGCACCCCACACTGCAGGGGCAAGCGGGGGCGCCCTTTTTTCAAACCCGACTTTTTCGGCAATTACCTTTGGCAAATGCGCAACAGGGTAATTTGCAGGGGCTATGTGCGCAAGCACCGCCAACTGCCTCTCATCGGGTGAAATCATCATGGACGGCATGCCATCCGCCAGCCTTCCGGCCTCGTTCATGGCAACATACTGCCTAAGCAGCACGGAAAGCACGGCATCGCAAGCCTCCTTTTCCGCCATTTTCTTCCTTTCCCTCCTTCTTTTCGCCAATTTGGCTGCAAATTCCTCGTCAATCATCAGTTCCCCCTTCACCAGCTTCAGGTGCCCCTCCTTCACGGCATGCTCCTTCACCCTCTCAAGCCCCTCCGCTTCGGACAAATCCGCATCTGCTGAAAGCCCATGCCTGTTTAGGAACAAATTGTACGCGGCAACCTTTTCATCCGCCTTGGACTTTTCCATCGCCTCCTTTGCTTCCGTTGCCCCAAAAACCGCAGCAGCCACAAATAGCGCCACCTTGGCTGAATAATTCCGTATCAGGCCCGCTTTCTTTGTTTTCTTCTGCACCTTCTCCAATTTCGCATCCGGCCCGAATATCCCCCTTATTTTCTCGTCCGCCCCCTCGGCGCCAGACAGTTCCACTGTCCTCTGCACCCGCTCTCCCGCCCCGTCGTCAAGGGATATCACTGCGGATGCGCCCTGCACGTCAAAAGAATGAATCGAAAAACTTGACATCAATTTGTGATAGCTATCCGCACCGGCATACCCGTGCGACACAAGCGCTTTCCTATACGAGCCGCCAAGGGGCAGGTGCCCCGCCAATTTCCCGTCATTTATTTTCCCAAGCGTTTTTGCAATTTTGCTTGCCGCAATCGCCACCCTCACCCGGTTCAATGTGAATTTTTTCATCGAGGCGATGTAGCGCATGTTGCCAACCTGCTTCCTCGCATCTTCCGCCTCCTGCGGGCTCCAATCGTCAGCTTCGGATTTTGTTGCGGCAAGCACGGATGAAAAAGGGGCGTTCAATCCAGCAATAAGCATCTGCGCCCTCAATTCCTCAAGGCGCGAAAGTGAAAACTCATCCGGCCCCTTCTCGTCTATATCGTCAAGCAGAGCATTTGCTTCGAATGCAAGGGACAAGGATGACATGTATTATTTCTTGCGTTTGCACCTTAATAAGCTATATTTTCTTAGGGCAGGAATTTCCTCTTCTTTATTTTCTCCCTCACATAGTCGCCCACAAACGACAGCCTCGGCCCCTGCAATGCGTCCTGCTCTATTTTCTTTTTGGTGGTAAGCACAGTCTTCAGTTCCTTCACCCATTCCGGATGCCTGTTTATCCACTCGTAGCCCAGCATCTCTTCCGCCCTTTTCAAGTCGACTTCTTTTGCCTTTATGGTAAGCTGCCCCAAAAAGTCATAGTCCTGTATGTCCTGCATTGTCACGCCAAGGAACCTCGCGCTCGGGGTTGCAATCGTCCCCCCAAGGTATGCCAAATTCATGGAGCCTGTTTTGATTGCCCAGTAGATGTACCATCCCCACGCGTCGCAGTCCGTAAACACATAAACCGGCAATTTCTTCTGCGCCAATTTGTTTATCAGGCGCCTGCACCCCCTCGACGCCTGCCCCTTTGGCGTGATAAGTATGCAGTTCTCTTTTCTCCAGAACTGGTCCTCATTGAGCCTCTGCCACATGGCATCTTTCTCAACTACAAGAACGTAATCCGCTTCCAATTCCTCTATTGTCATGCCGTTGTCCACGTCGGAGGGTATCATCCACCCGCTCCTGCCCTGATTAGCTGTGTTAATCACGGTTTCCGCGCCCCCGAACTTGTCGCGCAGCAGCATGTTGCCCGCCACCACTCCCTTCCTGTCCGTATTCAAATTCAAATCCTCCCTTTTGAGGTCCAGCGCCACCTCAAGGTCCTCGACAAGCGGGTTTGATTCGGACTGTTCTGAAAACAATTCCTCGTCAAGGTCTTCGCCAAGCGAGAATTTCAGCTGGTAAAACAAGCCCCTGATTGAGGTGTGCGCATTCTCAAGAAGGAATTTCTTGCATTTGTTGGCAATAGCCACGGTCTGCATGAATTTGCGCGCCTGCCCCACATTTACAAACCTTCGCGTCTCCTCCTTATCCCCAAGCCTGATGAATCCCACGCCCTTGTCATAGAACACGTTCCCCTTGCTGCGAAGCGGGGCGGTGAAAGACGGGCTTTCCTCCCCGTCAATCTGCGTGAGCATGTCCTTTCCCAAGCCCTCAAGCTTTCCCAGGATTTCCTTGTCTTTTGCCGATGTTGCCATAAAAATCACTTTGTTAGAGCTTACTCTTCCTTCTCATCCTCCACATCATCGCCGTTTTTCCCGTTCTTTCCCTCACCCTTGCCCTCGTCATCCTCGCCGTCCTCAATCTGCCCCATGTACTTGGTTTCAATCAAATGCACAAGCTTCTTGTGCAGCACATCCGCCTTTCCCTTGTCAGCGAGCTCGGTCATGTCCTTTGACAGCTGCTTCACATACCTCATCACCGCAGCCCTGCGGTTGGCCCTGTCCTTCTCACGGTGCAGCCCGGAAAGATGCCGCTGCAATTCTCGCGCCGCATCCATCACGGCATTCTTTATTTCCTGGTACACTTCCTCCTCCTGCGAAATCGCCTGCTTGCCAGCCGATGTGTATGGCACATAAACCGAAGCCACGTTCACAAGCACGGAAATGGGCTCCTCCTCAAAATTGCGGATATGGTAGCGCTTCCAGTCAATGTCCTTTATGGCTTCGGTTATCGCACAGCCTGCCGTGTCAAACAGAAGAGGTGCGCCGTTTGCATAGCGAATGATATCCCCGCCAGTAGTATCGCCTATCTTCTTTCCAGCCTGCCCGCCATATGCAAGCGCGGCTTCTGCCATGAATGCAATGCCCCCCCTGTATATTTTGGGCGGCCTCTCTGTCACGGCTATGAACGTCGGCGCCAGTATGTTGCGAAGCGACTTCTCAATCTGCTCCCTTCCAATCGGCCTCACGCAATCCGTGGCAGGCGCCATCCATTTCACCAAAGGCAATGCCTTGATTATTTTCTCGGCATCCGCCCATGCCAAATCCTTGGGCTTTCTCCTAAAGTCAACATCCGGCACCAGCGCCGCCAATTCCTGCACCTTTGCAGCCGACACGCGCGCAAACCGATTCTGCATGAAAGATGACAATTGCGTGAATTCAGGCTCATGGTGCGCCATTTCAATCAAGTCATTAATTGTGATGCCAAGGGGATGCGGCTCCACAGACATGGGCTTTTTTGGCACCTGCTCGTGGCTCCTTGGATAGCTCACTCTCTCCCCCGTCGGCTCGATAAGCGTAATTGTGGCATGCGGATTTGCCAATGCCGTCCTCTTCACATATTCATACACTCCAAATGAACTTCTGTCGTATTTGCACTCCGCAAATTCCCCCTCCACATACAAGCCGTGCTTTTTCTCAGGGTTTTCCTCTTCTGTCGCCACATTAAGCAGAGGCGAATTTGTCTTCACATCAACAGAAATTTCCCCCTTGATTCTCTTGCTGTCCCATTCAGAAACAAATTTGACCGGCTTTCCGGTAGTAATCTGCGCGTACATCGTGCAGCCTGATGCGCCAATTCCCTGCTGGCCCCTCTGCTGGGCAAAGCGATGGAATTTCGTGCCCGCAAGCATCTGCCCCAATGCCTTGCCAATGTGCTTTTTCGGAATTCCCGGCCCGTTGTCCTGGCAGCTCACCCTGTATTTCTCCTTGTCAATTTCATCTATTTTTACCGTGATTTCCGGCAATATGCCCGCCTCTTCCGCCGCATCAAGTGAATTAGTGATGTATTCGTGCACGATTGTGGTTAGGCTCCTTGTCTTGCCTGAAAATCCGAGCATCTGCCTGTTCTTCTTGAAAAATTCCGCCACAGAGTGCTCCTTGAACTCGGAGAATATCTTGTCAGTATCCGTTGCCATCTTTCCACCTGAACTATTGGTCGCAAGTGAGCGTTTAGCCAAAAGGATTTAAGAAGGTTTGGAAACATGGCTCCGAAGAAACAAACTTCCTCCCGGAGAATCTGTTGTTCGCCATTGGCATCAAATCGTTACTCTTTTTAATTAAAGCTCTCTGATACCAATATGCTATTCCAGGTGCAGGTAGACAAGCCGCGCAAAGGTTACTGGCCTGAAAAAGAGGGCAAGGATGGGCCAGAAGAAAAACCGCGCAAAAGTTACTGGCCTGAAAAAGAGGGCAAGGATGGGCCAGAAGAAAAACCGCGCAAAAGTTACTGGCCTGAAAAAGAGGGCAAGGATGGGTCAGAAGAAAAACCGCGCAAAAGTTACTGGCCTGAAAAAGGGCAAGGCAAAGAGACTGAAACGACCGGGAGAAACTGGCCTGAAAAGGGGCAAAAGGAAATCCGGCCCAGTGGAAGAAACTGGCCCGAAACCGCCCAAAAAGGCAGAAACTTGCCCGAGGCTTCCCCAAAAAATAGGCGCGACAGGGAAGAGGAATCGCAGCCAACCGAGAGGTCAAGGCCCGCACCAGACTTTTCAAAAGATGCCATGCTGCTTCCAGGCTATGAGCCTACCCGCGGATTTGACGCAGAGCAGTTCGTCCTTGGCATTCCGGAGGCCCTGGCCCGCCCGGCTGGGCAGGAAAAATTCTGCGACGGCATGCAGGATAGGATAAATGCCTGCTATAGGCAATTTGGCATCGCCCCCCTTGAACTGACAGATGGCATGCGAGCTGAAATCAGCATGCGCATGGCCGACCTCGGGCCCATGAATATTGAAAAATCCCCAAAATCAGCCGCAGGCATCTCCGTTCCGAAATTCTTGGACATTGCCGGAGTGTTTTTCGACAGGTACGGGCTGCTGTCTGCCTTACCTGTTTCCGGGCTGTTCTTTTACACCCTGTTCTCGGACAGGGCAAGCTTTTCAAAAAGGACAATAACGGTTCCAGCAGCTGCCGGCATAGAAAAATCGCTAGTGGAGCACGAGCTTCTCCATGCCGCATCCGGTGTCCCAAAGCCAAGCGCCAACCCTCTGAAAATCCTGGCCGACACCCTGCTTGCGCCATTTAGGCTTGTTTCCGATGCCATAAGCGCCCTCAAGCCGCTTGGCAGCCATTCCTTTGCCAAAATCCCGTTTCTCACCCTGGGGGAAATTATGACTTCGTTGGTAACCGGGGAAAACCAGCAGGTTTTTTTGGGCGAAAGGGGCGGGATGGTTGAAAAGAAAAGGGAATCCTATGCCCAGTTTGTAGGCCCGGTGCGGCATGCTCTTATGCAGATGGGGCAAAAAGAGCGCAAGGAAATGCTCGACGCCCTAATCATAACCTGGCTGAATTTCGCGGATGAAGCCACAAAGAAAAAAGCCGAAGATTTCATATCCGGGCGGGTGAAATGATGGGGGCATTTGCATTCAAGGGCGGCGAAAAGCAGCCAAAAACGCTTGAAGAGCAGATTGGCGGGGTTCTTCTGGCTTACAACTCCTCTTCCACTGAAATCCAATTTGCAACGTTGCGCGCGTCTGCGGCAAAGCTGCTGTCTGAAAATTGCAGCCGATTGCTCAAGGGAAGCATGGGAAACGTGCAGATACGGCCTAATGATGTGGAGTTCGACTGGGTTAACAAAGGCTCGGGCGCCTCTTTTGGGGGGCAGCTGCGCGCGCTTGTTGAAAATGAGAGCGGCGAGAAATTCATCATGCGCGTGTTCCTTTCAAAGGACAGCAACCGCCCCATAAACGTGCACGCATCAAGAATCGGGCTTGGGGATTTTGAGGCGCTTGCAAATGCGGCAAAGGAAATAGGCTCGGATGGAAAAGTCCCGGATGCGCTATTTGGCAACCTGCTTTCAGTGCTTGATGATTATGCCCGGAAATGCGGCCCCATTGAAAAGCAGCAATTGAACTATTTTGTCACCCTGGGGCTGAACCATCCGGAATTGTACTCCCTTGAACTATCCATCAGCGATTCTCCAAATGCCCTAAAGCGCGAAATGGTTTTCAAGCTCGTGCCAACCGAGGAATCGAATTCAAGCGTAAAAGGCACCGACCAGGAGATGCTAAAAGTTGAGCTTTCCGTGCTTGCAGGCGGCACCCGCCTCATGTACTCATTTGAGCAGGATTTGGGCCCGGGAGCTGAAGAAGGCGAGTGAAAGCCAAGTGGAATCATGCCATCCCACAACGCCCGCCACTTGCAGGACATTAAATTTTCCGAAGAGCCCTCCTCGCTTCGCCCGGACCCTGCGCAAGCGCAGGGCATATGGGCTCATGCGCCCTGCTGCGGCAGGGCTTACGCCAACTGCCTTGCAGTTGGCTGTTCGGAAAATGTTCGCCAAGTCGGAGTCGGACATTCATCTCCGCTTGATAAGCGGAGTATTCTGCCCGACTTGGCGATAATCCTTGGGGCAGGGCTTAGGCAACAATTAAAATCTGCACAGTCCATTTTTCCATCAGGTGGTGCAATGTCGAGCAAAAAACTAGGGTTTGTCCCAAAAAAAGCGTCCGGAGACGACGTTCCTGAAAACAATGTCACTGGTATATTCATCGACCCAAGCGCCGGAAGGGTGGACCTGAAAGTATCGGGCTCGTTCGAGGAAAACCTTGTAGAAATGGAATGCGCAGGCGCAATTAGCTCATTGAACAACAAAGTGAGACTTTCGTCATTTTCAGGGAGCCACTCGCAAGTCTATTCAAATTTTGATTCCGGAGTGTGGAAAATCGACTTTTATGTAGAGGGGAAGGCAGAACTCCGCATAGAAATCGACCTGCGGAAGGATGGCGATTCGCGTATTGACCTTTTCAGCGGCGAGCGCTTCAAGGCAATTGCCAAACCTGGCAGCCCAGATGAGAAAGTTTCCATTATCGAAAGCCGAAGCGATGCCAGTTCCATATTCTCGGGCACCAAGGTGGTATCCGCCTTCAACCAGGATGTGCAAGAGGGCAATGCGGGCTTTTCCAGGCAGCCAAATAGGATGGCTAGGTAAGCCGGGCTAGCCAAGGAATTCGCTTTTCCCCCTATTTATGGCTCCATAATTCGGGGGGATATCAGCCTTTTCAGGCTCTCCGAAAACCTTGTTCATCTCATCCCTAAAAGAGTTCAGAAATTCGGAGATGTTGCCATATTTTCTTTTTGAAAGTTCTTCGAAAACCTGGCCGAGCAGTGAGATTAGTTTTTCATCCGCAATCCCATCGCCTTTGCAAAGTTCCTGCATGTCTATTTTGAATACATATTGCGCATATTCGGCGGGGGGGGTTGCAGCATTCGGCTTGAATACCCTTGCTTTTTTTGGAAGGTACAAGAAATCAAAAAGCGGCCGGTTCTTTTGAACTGTAATTAAGCCTGTCAAATCCTCATTTTTTGTGTAGTATTTGGCAACCCACGGGGCAATAAAATACGACATATATTCGTATGAGAATATACGAACGTCAAGGCCCCAGATGCCGGATGCAAAATCTTCCAGGTTATGCGGGAAATTTCTCATGTTTGCCGCAGTCCCTGCGACGTTGGAGTCATTCCTTTTCATGGGAAGGCCGAATCGTATTGCATTAATGGCGGTGGCAAGCTCGCCAAGGACGTCCGCGCCGCCGTCGACCATGATTTTCAAGCCGTGGGTGGTTTCATGCACTGACATATTCCAGCCTGCGCATATCTGAGCGCAAGAAGATGGATGCCTTGCGAGAAATCCTTTAACCTCCAGCGTATTGACTAATATCGAAGGCGGCCTTGTCGAATAGCGCATTATGGGTGCATTTAGTTCAAACGTGCCCGCTTCTTCAATGCTCGGCACAATTGCCGGTGTTTCGGAATATTTTGCACCAAATTTGTAGGCGACGTAGCATGTGCCAAGCACCAATGCAAACAAATAGCGCTGAAAGGCCATGTCATCTGCCTCAGTGCCGAACTTATCGAGCACTTTTTTGTAAATCCCAAGCACCCCATCCTGCGCTTTCTGGTCAGACAGCCATTCGAGGGCTTTGCTGGCATTAGCAGGAAGCTGGCCGCCATAATATGCTGCAAACTCGGCTGAAAGAAAGGAATAAACGCCAGCCTTTTTCACCTTTTCGATGAATGGGGACGGATTCTGCGCTGGCGAAATAAGTGCGGCTCTGGGCATCAGAAACCCCCCTTTGGCTTGTATTTTCTCGCAAGCGGCCCCTCGTTATCCAGCTTTCTTAACTCGATATCTATTGCTTCCTGGCTGAGCTTTAGGCTCGCGCCCCTCTCGCGGATCATTTTTTCCTTTTGCTTTCGGATTTCATCAAGCTGGTCGAGCACTTTTTGGATGGAATCCCCCCAAGATTTCGTTGAGCTGTTTGATATGAACTCGACAGTCATGACTCGCCCGTCTTGCGCCAAATCCACCCGTGGCATCGCGCCATATCCGTCGGGTGCAAATACTTCGCACTGGAATATTTCCGCCATTTTTGATGCCAGGTTGGCTTCCCCAAGCCCGGCCCGGCTGGCAATGATGATTACCTGGGCATTGACACCACTGGGAGGCTTCGCCTGTGACAATATTTCCATATCTGACATGAGCAGGAGAGAAGATGTAGAGCGGATGTATGATAATATGGCTTCGCCTGAAAAATTGGTAGCGAATGAAGTGACAAGCACATTGTTTGCCCCCGGAACATAAGATTGCGAAATGAAATCTGCCCATTCCTCCTTAGTTCCTACTTCCTGGAAAGAGATTGAATAGCCATTTTTGGCAAACGATGACAGCATCGCCCTGAACCTGTCATTGTTCCGTTCTGTGTCAAAATTCGCATGGTCAAGGACGATTGTGGCGTGCTTTCCGGATTCAGGGCTTTTTGAGGAGCCGTTCTTTGCCTGCTTGAGGGCCTCTTTCAGGAAGTCCATCGGAAAAATGTCGAAATTAACGATTCCGAAATAATTGTATAAATCAACGGCCATCCCCTTGCCCATTTTGTAGGTTATCCGGTCCTGCACTTCCTTGTCTTCTTTATCGGTCAGCCACTCCCTGTCTTCTTTCGTTGTCGGCATCAGAGCATCGGTCAGCCACTCCATTGCATGCCAATCATTAGATGCTTGATATTGTTTTACCCCTGCGTTTTTCATGTCCTGGCAAAACCTTGCGCAATAGGTGAGGTCTGTGAATGTGAAGGGAGCTCCGGGAGCCATGAACTTAGCAGCCTCCAAAAAAGCTTTCCGGTCTATCACGCCATCTGATATATCCTGGAAGAATTTCGGATCGTAATTGTACGGCTTGAATATGATTTTCACGCCAAGCTTGTTCAGCTCATCCACCATATCCGACATCGCTTTCATTTTTTCCACAATGCCTGAATAGTGGTTTTCTGCAAGGAATCTCATATATGCGGTGAGCAGCACGGTATTCTGGGCGGACGGGATTTCAGCAATCGCAGCCACGTTCAAAAAAAGCGCCCCCATTATCGGATTGCCCTCCCTTTGGCCGCAAACGGTCAGGCGGGCGTTCTGGATTTTTTCATCCAAGGACGTGCCATCAAACATGCCTGAAAAATAGCCAAGCGTTCGTTGCAGCGGCGCCGGCTTGTCGCCGGTGGAATAAACGAACGCCTGATCGAGCATTTTGTCGTCCGCATGCGGCCCGAGCTTCTGCCATATGTCAGCCGGGATGGCGTGCTCCCAAAAGCCGTCCGGAAGCTTTGCGCCCTCTGTTGTGTTCATGAGCGACAGCAGGTTAAAGCAAACCCGCCTCAGCTCCTGCCTTCTCCAGCCTTCGTTACGTTCAATATGTTTTTGATAATCGGCTTTGGAACCCGTATATTCGCCAATTTTGCCGGAATTTGCTATTCTGCGGGTGTATTCGACTTCGATTTCATCTATTCTTTTTGAAAGTTTGTTTATGTCATCCAGCAGCGATTTCATCGTGGATTTATCGTATTTTTCTCCTTCCTCTTTTCCCACTTTACTGATTATCAAACCATGCACAAGGCTTTCTTCCGGGCGCTCAACGAATTTTAAAGGCATGGAGGTCACCCAATAACATAGCGTTTAATTTGAAAAACCCTGGCAATTTAAATCCCCCAGTTGCAGTGCTTTTGGGGTTGATGGAGTTGTCGATTCCCGCCTATTTTTCCCTATATTTTTTCGCTGGCAATCCATATCCTTCTTGTTGCCAAGCCTTTCATCCTGGCTCCACTTCGCAGCCAGCCCGTCAAAAATCCGGTTGTAATCATCTTGGGGCAGGCGGTATTTTTCTTCCGGCTCCACTTCTTTTACCGGTCGAAACTGCGCGAAAGCCATCGCAACACCTTCTTCATATTGGTCTGGGAAATCCCAAATATATAAAGACCACCGTGCATCCAAATCTTATGCCATCCCACAACGCCCGCCACTTGCAGGATATCATCCTTGGCGGCCAGGACGGATTGGTCAATGTTTTAGGCTTGTCAATCGGCGTAGTTGGCGCCACAGCCGACCCCTCCCTTGTAATCTTATCCGGGCTTGCCGCATGCTTTGCCGAAAGCATTTCCATGGGCGCTGTTGCGTACACTTCCACCAAGGCTGCAATAGACTGCGAAAAAAAGCATGCAAAAGAGGCAAACCTTGGCAGGAAAGAAATAGAAGCAATACTCGGCAGGCTTTCCTCGCTTCCAAAATCAAAGCTTTCCTTCATCCGCTCCCGCCTTCTCTGGCACGAAGGCGGGGAAGAATCCTCTTCAAATCCGTATTCGAAAGCAGTCAAGGTCTGGCTTTCCACAATGGTCGGCTCGCTCATTCCGCTTGCCCCTTACTTCTTTTTGCCAGTGTGGGATGCCGCCATCGCTTCAATCCTGCTTTCCGCCTTTGTCCTATTCTCAACCGGCGCACTCAAGGCGAAATGGACTGTCGGCGACTGGAAAACAAGCGGATTTGAAATGCTTGTTGTGGGCGGATTGGCTGCAATTGCAGGCTATATTGTGGGGCTAATGCTGAGGGTTCCCGCCTAGTTTGTCTGTCATCTGTATTTCTCAAAATCCAAGGGTTTGTTTCTTCCGCCCCATTCATTGCCCTTGCTTCTTGTGTCAACATAAACCTCTATCCCGTTCCCGGAAGGGTCTTCCAAATACACGGACTTGCTTATTCCATGGTCAACCGGCGAGCAATCCACGCCTGCCTTTTCCAATTTGAAATATGCATCAGCCAATTCCTTCTCGCTTTCAACTTCAATCGCCAAATGATAAAGCCCGATGTCCCTGTCGGCCGGCTTTCCCGCCCCCTTCCCGACATTCTGCAACGCAATTTCGTGGTGGCTTTTCCCAAATGACAGGAATGCGTATGAATTGCCGATTTTCTCAGTAATTTTCAGCCCGAACATTTTAGTGTAAAACTCAACAGCCTCATCCAAATCGCCCACTTTTATGTGCACGTGCCCCAGTTTCGGCATAGTGTCAGCCCTTCGCCTTCCTGTCAAGCTGCTCCAGTTTCCTGTCAATATTCTTCTCGCTCTCAAGCCTCTCAAGCGCCACATTCTCCCGGTTCACGAATTTCATGAAAGCAGCAAGCCTTGGGTGCACTTTGGCAATTTCGTCGTGCATCTTCACAACAACTCGCCTATAGTCCTCGTGCCCCTGCGGCATGGACCTAAGTTCAATCAAATGGAAGCATTCCCTAAGCGATATGTGGAAATACCACTTCATCCTATATGCCATGGGCACGACGTATTGGGCAAGGGTGGGAGAGGCAGAGGCGGCAAGCTCGTTATATGCCTCTTTCGCTTTTTCCATCGCCTCCACGAATTCCTTTTCAAATCCGGCTTCAACAAGCTCCTTTGGCACGTCATACCCGAATTCACAATTTATCAGCTGCCTTTCCTGCGTGAGCATCCTGTGCCTGTGCAAATCGCGGAACTGCCCGAAATTCCCGCAAATCGCGAAAGTGTAATGCGCATTCTCAAACGCCCTGCCCGGCTTGTGCCTCCTGTTCCCCCGTATTCCAACATATGATGTGAGCATGCCAAGCCTTTGAGCATCATCCATATCATCAGCTTTCTTTTTCGCCTCCGAATAACCCATCCCGTTTGCAAACAATATCGCAGCGATTATTTTCTGCTCCGCCCTCTCATCAAATTCAATCAGCTCAACTTCAGGGGAATTAGAATTCTGGATTCCCGCTTCAAGTGTTTTTCCCCCTGCCCCTTCCCTGCACGCCTTCCAGTATTCCTGCGTCGCCATCCCGTGCCTGTCATTCGCCCTTTTCACAAATGCCGGAATCATCAGGGATAATTCGGTTTGGAACGATGCGGCAAGCCCCCGCACCTCTTCCAAATCCGATGCATACATCCTAGTGAGCAAATATTCGTACGCCCTTCCATTTCCATACAAGCCTGTGTTTGTCAATGTCCCGGCAGGCAGCAGCCCCCTCAACAAGTCGCACACCTTCGCCTTAATCGTGGATTCATAAGCCCTATCCGTAACGCTTCCATCCGCCGGCTTCGGGTATTTTTTCTTCAGCCATGCCCCAAGAGGCTCCATCAATTTAGCGTAAGTGTCAAAGAGCATGTCGCAGGTTTTGATGTATATCCCATGCCGCGCTATTTCCTCCCCCCTGTAATACCTGTATTTTCCATCCACTTTCTGGTGGAAATACACGTACCTTGTGCTTTTTTCCAATGGCGAAATCCCAATTCTCGCATCCTGCACGAATTTCGTCGCCAAATTCGAGATTTCCTCGCACGCAAGGTGCGCCCCGCCCAATTCCGCAACGGAGTCATCCCCATACCCAACAAGCACCCTGTCGTAAAAGTCTTCGGCTTTTTTCGTTGCGACAAGCTGCGAGGAAGTTGAAGCGTTTCCATCCATCTTTCCAACTATCCCCTCAAACCCGCTTTCAGGATTTTCTATGAATTCCTTGAGCAAAATATTGCGCACACTGTTTGCGCTTCTTGAATACCTTGAAAACAGGGCGCCGCAAACCACTTCGGGCAAATTTACAAGCCCGAAAATAGGCTTGTCCACATTAGTGCAAAATCTTGACAATACCGCTTTTTCATTCTCAGAAAAACCTTCCACTTCCACACCAAATCAAAATAGCGCAACAATGTTTATTATACTCCCTAATCGAAAACAAAACCAATGCAAAAACCAGTTTATTTTCTCCTCGCAATTGCAGCATTGCTCCTATCCCATGGCTGCATAAGCGGAGGGCAAAGTGCGAACCAACCAACTTCGCCATCCGTCATTTTCCACACTTCCACAGGCGACTGGCCAGTAGCGGTGGAGGTTGCATCCAACCCCTCCTCGCGCGAGCGGGGGCTGATGTACCGGCAAAATTTGGAAGAGGGAAAAGGAATGCTGTTTGTTTTCGACCAGCCGGGCGTGCGCAATTTCTGGATGAAAAACATGCTAGTTTCCATAGACATAATTTATCTTGATTCTGCCGCTATTGTAAAAAAAGTGCGCAATGATTTTGCGCCCTGCAAGGAAGACCCGTGCGAAGCGGACACTTCCCCGGATGGCATATTATACGTGGTTGAAGTTCCTGCCGGCTGGGCTAAAAAATACGGCGTGGAAGAAGGGACAAAAACCGACCTGGGCTGAAATTCCCAATCCGGGCACCGGCCCACCTAAACTAGCTTGAATTTCCCCTTCTGGTATTCCCTGATGACGACTTTTGCCGCCTCGTTGATGCGCGGCTCCCCTCCCTTGCCCAAAAGCCCCCTCTTTATTGCAATCTGCTCCAGCATGGCCTCATAATCATCGCTCATTTTCACTCCATAATGCTTTGAGAGGTAATGGCTTTTCGCATCAGCGAATTTCTTTATTATGCCTATGGCGGCAGGCTCCGGCTCCGGAAGCTTTTCCGCATCAAGCCCGCCGTGCATCGCCAATTCGGTGGGGCGCATGGCAAAATCCAGCACTCCGGGCGTGTCAAAGAGCAATATGCCGCCCCCAAGGTTAATCCATTGCTCCCCCTTGGTAATCCCGGCCCTGAAACCTGTTAGCGCGGCTTTTCTCTTTGCCAGCGTATTGATTACAGAGCTTTTCCCGATGTTCGGCAGGCCGAAAATCACCACACGGATTTCAATTTCCTCTCCCCTCTTGGATATTTTCTTCTCAATCCTCTGCCTCTTCTCTTCGGCCCATTTCCTGATGAGCGCAAGCAGCAGTTCCATGCCATTCGTCACATGCGCGGATACGAATGCTATTTTTACCCCGTCATAAGTCTTGTCAGCCGTGCCGATTTTGCCCTTCTGGATCAAGTCGGCTTTCGTTGCGGCAATGATTATCTTGTCCTTATAGTCTTTCTCAATTTTGCGCACCCGCGTGTTGTTTATGTCCCGCGCGTCGCACACTTCCACGGCAATGTCGCACATCCTAAGGAGCCTTTTCACCATGGCGAAGCTCCGGATTTTGAAATTCGGGATAGGCATGTGCATCTATTGCGCAAGCCTGGTTAAAACCTTAACCATGCGTTATTTAACCAAAACAGCCAAACTCATTCCCATGGCCAGGGGCGCTTTTCGGGCAATGGGCGGAAAAGGGGCAGAAACATCAGAATCGCAAAGCATATCCGATTTGGCATACCTGTCCATAATTTCACAGAATAGATTCCTCCAGCAGCCAAGCCGCCATGAGCACATCGAGCTATGGGGGGATTCCATAATAAGCGGGGCGGATTACCAGTCAATAGGAAGCCTAGCCCGCAGCAGGCTGGCGTATTTTTCAAAAAACAAAGTCATGGATGAAATCCTCACTCTTTTATGCCCAAATCTTGAGCCTGAAAAAATGGAAGGGGTAAAAAAGCGCCTCATTGCAATTGCAAAAAATATCAGCATCGGCGCAGGCAGCCTGCTTTCATACGATTCCCAGTCCAAATCGGTTACGATTCCCTGCTCCGGAAAAATGACAAAAGCGGGAGTGGACGGCCTTGTGCTCCAGGGAATTTACCTTGCCTGCCTTATGGAAGCCGATTTCCCAAAAGAAAAAGCAGAAGATCTTTCGTTCCTCCTTGCCAATTCAACGCTGTCCCTATTTTACCAAAACCTTGGGTATGCCGCCCAATCCGCCCCAAAAAGCAATTCCAATTCCTTTATTTTCAGCCTGGCAAACGATGCAAGCGGCGGCGCCCTGTTCGGCTCAATTCTTTCAGGCGGTTATAGCCAACGGAAGCTTTATTCAATTTTTGAGTCCGCATCAAAAAATCTCGGATTCGGGGATAGCGGAAAAGAAGGGCTTGCATACTCGCTCATGGCAAAAGCTGCCATAAGCCCCGGGCCCGGCGATTTGAATGCCGCACTTCTTATCTATCTTTTGGGAAATAATGCGGGCGCCCGGATTATGGAATTCAAGGAAAAGTGCCCTCTGCTGCCTTCCCATCTGCTTGATTTCGGCAAAAACTTCAAAGACGCGATGGATGGGCTTTTCAGGGTGCTTGGCGCAACCGATGGCGCAGGGATGGCATCCGAATACCTTTCTGGAAAAAATTACAGCTACGAATCCATTGCAACGCAATGTTTCCTTTCCCAGCTTTTCAGCCCAAAAACTTCGGAAAAAGACCTTGTGCTTACCATCCCGTTTGTTTCCTTGCTTCTTTCCCATCATTCCGCCCCCGGAAGCGCTTCTTCCGCGGTTATAAATGCCAAGCGCAACATCGACAGCCTTCTTGGCTTCATGTTCAAGCCGGAGCTTTTGGAAACGCGCCGGAATTTTGCACAGTTGATGGCAGAGTCCCCCCCGAAAGATATCATAACCAATCCAAGGGATGACTATCTTTTCCCAAGCGGGGCGGCATTCCCCCCGATTTCACCCTTTCAAATAGTCTCATACACCATTTTTGCCCAAGACATGGCCGAACCGGCCGGCATGGGGAGGGGGTTTGAATTCAGGCCGGAAAAGCCCGTTTTCAGGTATTTTGTCAGCGCATCAGTCTATCTTGGGGGGAATGAAATGCCTTTTACCATTTCGCCCCATGCCACATACCTGTTCAAAGCAAAGCAGCCTGTTTATGGCGATTATGAAGAAAAGATTGGAAAGGGGAGCGGCATCGAAGGGGTATCTGCTGCCATCGAGGAGCTTTATCTTGCCTCAATCCGCCGCCTAAAAGACAAATTCCCGGACATCTACATGGACATGTACGGCAAAGACCTTATAGACAAGCGATATGGGCCTGTTGGCCGCCCGATGAGAATCGAGGCTTATCCGAACCCTGCCTTGCGCTCCTCAACCGTCACTTTCAACATCCACCTAAAGGACGACACCCGGAACTTCTGCCTAAGGATTTATTCCGAAAAAGGGTCGTTGATTGAAAGCCCGTTTGAAAATTCAACCTTCAAGGCCGGGGACCATTCCATCCCTTATGCCCTGCCGGATAACCTATCCTCGGGAATGCTGGTTGCCATAATTTCTTCCAATGGCGAAAAGGCATCCGTAAAATTGATTGTAAAATAACTCCTTTTTTGTAATTCTGGCGGTTTGCAACTTAGCTGCATCCTGTAGTCTCTCCACAGTCTTCACAAACCATGCCCGAACCGCAGGGGGGCTGCCGCCCCCCTTCAGTTTCAGGTTCCTCCTGATTCCCCCCGCCTAACTGCAACCCGTCGTCTCTCCGCAGTCCTCGCAAACCATACAAGAACCATTCCGTTTCATTTTCATGCTGGAGCAGCCCGGGCAGGGGTCGCCTGTGTATCCCATGGCGCGCGCCTTGCTCACCCTGTCCCCGTTGCCCGAAGGCAATTTGGCAGGAAGTTCAACAGGCTCGTCATCCACCAATTTTGCCTGTGCTTCCTCCTCCTCAAGTTTCGTCTTGCCGTTCACTTCGGGCGGCTTGATGTGCACGAAATCCGTCCTGTGCAAATACTCATACCCGATTGCGCGGAACACATAATCGATGATGCTTGTGGCGCTCTTTATCGCCTCATGCCCGCCAACCGGCCCTGCAGGCTCAAAGCGCGTAAAGGTAAACGTGTCCACGAATTCATCAAGCGGCACCCCATACTGCAATCCTTTGCTTACTGCAATTGCAAAACAATTCAACAATGCCCTATAGCCCGCCCCTTCCTTGTACATGTCGATGAATATTTCGCCAAGCTCGCCATTGGGATACTCTCCAGTCTTGAGGTACACCTTGTGCCCGCCCACGCGCGCCTCCTGCACAAACCCGCGCCTGCGCGAGGGCAGCTTCCTCCTTTGCAGTTTTGCAAGCCCCTTCACCTGCATCTGCGCAGGGCCGAATGACTCATCCACATCCTCTGCCAGCCCCTGCAGTGCAGCCAATTCGTCCTCCTCATCCTCATTCGTGGCATTGAGCGGCTGCGACAGTTTGCTCCCATCCCTATACAGCGCATTTGACTTGAGCATGCTTTTCCATGATATCATGTACGCCTCTTTCACATCCTCAATTGTCGCATCCTTTGGCATGTTGATGGTTTTGGAAATAGAGCCTGTGATGAAGGGCTGCGCCGCAGCCATCATCAAAATGTGCGCCTTATACGAAATGTAGCGTTTTCCCTTCTTGCCGCACCTGCCTGCACAGTCAAACACGGGATAATGCTCGCTTTTCAAATGCGGCGCGCCCTCAATCGTCATGGTTCCGCAAACGTAATCATTCGCCTCGCTTATCTGCTGCTTTGCAAAGCCGAGGAATTTGAGGAAGTCGAATTTCGCATCCATCAGCTGCGAATCCCCGACCCCGAGCCTGCGCATGAATTCCTCGCCAAGGGTGTATTTGTTGAATGCAAACCGGATGTCGAACACGGAGGCCATCTGCTTCTCAATTTCATCGATTTTCTCCTCGGAAAACCCCTTTGCGCGCAAGGTTTCCCTATTTATGTGCTGGCAGCCCACAAGCGTGGCCCTGCCCTTGCAGTAATTCTCAATGTCTCCAATCTGCTCGGGCGCATAGCCGAGCCTTTTGAGCGCCTTCTTCATGGACTGGTTCACTATTTTGAAATACCCGCCGCCCGCAAGTTTCTTGAATTTCACAATTGCAAAGTCTGGCTCAATTCCTGTCGTATCGCAATCCATCAGCAATCCAATCGTCCCAGTAGGGGCAATCACCGTCACCTGCGCGTTCCTGTATCCGTGCTTCTCGCCCTCTTTGAGCGCCCTGTCCCAGCATTCCTTTGCCGCTGCAACAAGGTCATTGGGCGCGAATTCCCCCTTTATGCCAAGCGGTTTCACGCTAAGCCCCTCATACTCGGATGCGGCGGCGTTGTATGCCGCCCTCCTGTGGTTGCGGATGACGCGGAGCATATGCTCACGGTTGCGGGCAAATCCCGGGAAAACGCCCAGCTCGCGGGCCATTTCCGCGGATGCGGCATAGGATTCCCCTGTCAAAATTGCGGTGAGCGCGCCTGCAATTGACAGCGCCTGCGGGCTGTCATAGGGGATTCCGAGCCTCATGAGAAGTGTGCCCAAATTGGCATATCCCAATCCCAATGTCCTAAATTCGTACGACTTTCGGGCAATTTCCTTTGACGGGAACTGCGCCATCAATACGGATATCTCAAGCACAACCGTCCAAAGCCTCGCCGCGTGCCTGTAGTCTTCCACCCTGAAAGTGCCGGTGTCATCGTCGAGGAATTTCACGAGGTTTAGGGATGCCAGATTGCACGCCGTGTCATCCAAAAACATGTACTCTGAGCAGGGATTTGATGCGTTTATCCTCCCGTCCACAGGGCAGGTGTGCCACTCGTTTATCGAATCATCATACTGCAGGCCCGGGTCTGCGCACGACCAAGCCGCAAATGCGATTTTTTCCCAAAGGGAGCGGGCTTTCTGCCTGTTCATTATCCTGCCGTCAGTGCGCGCAGTCAATGCCCAGTCCCCGTCATTCTCAACAGCCTCAAGGAATCTGTTCGACACCCTCACCGAATTGTTCGAATTCTGCCCCGACACCGTCTGGTACGCCTCGCCCTCGTAATTCAGCTCAAGCTCGTTGAACGGGAATGCACTCTTGCCCATCTCCACAAGGGAGAGCGCCCTCATCACGTAATTCAGCGGCACCTTTGCCGACAATGCCTGCGCAACGGCAAGCCTCAATTTTTCGCTTTTGCGAATATCGGTCGTCCTTTCCTCGGCCGAGGTTTTCATTATCCTATTGAGCGAGCGCGAGCAGTTCTTGCTTCCTGCCACCATTGCCGCCACTTTCTGCTCCTCCCTCACCTTCCAGTCGATGAATGCCTCGATGTCAGGATGGTCTATGTCCACTATCACCATTTTCGCGGCGCGCCTTGTCGTGCCGCCGGATTTTATCGCCCCTGCCGCCCTGTCGTTTATTTTCAGGAAAGACATCAAGCCTGAAGACGCCCCCCCACCTGACAAAGATTCCCCGCTTCCTCGCAATGGCGAGAAATTCGTGCCTGTGCCAGAGCCATATTTGAAAAGCAGGGCTTCTCGTCTAATCAAATCGAATATTCCGCCCTCATTCACCAGGTCGTCGCGCACCGACTGGATAAAGCAGGCATGCACCTGCGCCCTCGTGTACGCGTCCGTGGATTGCGTGAGCTGCTCGGTCTGCGGGTCCACATAATAATGCCCCTGCGGGCTCCCCCGAATGTCATATGCCCATGCAAGGCCTGTATTGAACCATTGGGGCGAATTTGGCGCCGCCATCTGGTGAAGAAGCATATACTGCATTTCAGCCTCGAAATTCTCGGCGTCTTGCTGCGAGGCAAAGTATCCGTATTTCTCGCCCCAGTGCCTCCAGGCGCCGGCAAGCCTCCTCACAACCTGCCTCACCGACGTTTCGCTGCCCAAAAGCGGCTTCCCATCCGCACCCAAAAGCGGCTTGCCATCCTTTCCGACACGCGGCACGCCCGCTTTCCTGAAATATTTTTGCGCCATTATGTCCGTGGCCACCTGTGACCAGCCTTTTGGCACCTCTATGTTTGTCAACTGGAAAACTACCGAGCCATCCGGATTCCTTATCGTGGAGGTGCGCAATTCGAATTCGCAGGCGTCAAAGGCGTTCTCTCCTGCCTTTGTGAAAACCCTCTTTATTTCAAGGCCCTTTCCCGCGCCGGAGGAAGTATTTTTGTGCACTTCCGCCTGTTCCTGCATGCCCACACCCCTTACGAACAAATATCAACTTTATTTACGAACAACTATCAACTTTATTTTACAATCGCAACACACAATCCACAATATACAGTGGTTGCCCGCGTTGCCAACCACAATATATGGTGGTCAGCCTTTATTAGGCGTTTAGCTTCAAAGAGCGAGATTTAAATATGTTTTTTCGATACGACGGAGAAAAATCCAATATATGCGGGCATTTTTTCCGCGTTTTTTCCACCCTCGATTTCCCTAGGGAAATCGGGAGGTTTCCCTCAAGCCTTTTATTTAAAAAAAATGCAAACACTTAATTAACTTGATTTCGGAAATGCACCTTGCGAAGGTTTATCTTCCTAATCGCCAATCTCTGGTGGGAGAAGAATGGACAAAGAATACGCCAAGTCAAAATTATTGGAGCTGCTGTCCAAGTTTTCAGCCTACGAGAAGCAGGGCAAGCTTTCCGGAATGAGCGAAAACGACACGAAAGCGATTTTCATCGAGCCGCTCTTCGAAGCGCTTGGCTGGGATGCCAAGAATTACGACGAGATATCCCGCGAGAGGCAAATTCTCCATGGCAGGGCGGACTATGCCTTCTGCACAGGCGGGGTGGTGCGCTTTTTTGTGGAGGCAAAGGCGGCCGGAGTGGAATTGGCCGAGAAAGAGGCCTGGCAGGTAATCAATTATGCCTACATGCAGTCCGTGCCTTGGGCAGTCCTGACAAATTTCCGCGAGCTGATAATCTACAATGCAAGCTGGAAGGCAAAAAAAAGCGAGGAAAGCAGGTTTCTCCGTTTCAATGCATACGACCTTATCGCGAATTTTGACGACCTATGGCTTCTTTCCCGCGAGGCGGTGATTTCGGGCGAATTGGAGAAAAAGGCCCAAAAGTACGGAAAGCTCCTTCGTGAGCCTGTTACAAAGGCCCTTTACCAGGATCTGATGCGCTGGCGCTCCACGCTTTCCAAATGCATTGTGAAAAATGATCCGCGCAGGAAATTGACCAAGTTGCACGTTGACGAGGGGGTGCAGCGCTTCCTGAACAGGCTTATTTTCATCCGCACGTGCGAGGGGCGCAAAATAGAGAACGAGCAATTGCGCGCCGCATTGAGGCAATGGCAGCAGGAAAACAGCCGCAGGCTCCGGAGCTACCTGCACGACATAGTCACTGAAAATTTTGCCCAAGCCTATGACAGCGACATATTCTTCCCGCACATGGCTGGCGAGCTTCTGGTTGACGACGAGGTGCTCTCGCAAATCATTGGCGAGCTTTATGAAAGCCCTTCCGGCGCGCAATACGACTTCGACGCCATCAATGCCGACGTGCTGGGGAACATTTACGAGCAATACCTTGCCACAGTGATGCGCGAGGGGGGCGGGATGCTTGAGAAGGAGGGCAAGCGCAAGGAAATGGGCATCTACTACACCCCGACCTACATCGTGGATTATATAGTGAAGAACACATTGGGGGAGCTAATCGCAAAAGCCAAAACCCCCGAAGATTTGCAGAACATCACGGTGCTTGCCCCCGCCTGCGGCTCCGGCTCCTTCCTCATACGCGCCTTTGAAACGCTCCGCGAGGCGTATTCGAGGAAAAACGGCGGCGACCATGAGATGCTTGGCGAGAATGTCTCGAAAAACGCGCATGACATCCTGACCAAAAACATCCATGGGGTTGACCTTGACATCATGGCAATAGAAATTGCCGACCTGAACCTGCTTCTTCGTGCCGCCACAAGGCGCGGGCTGCTTCCGCCCCTAAAAGATAACATCAAGCAGGGCAACTCCCTGATTTCCGGCACGAAAGAGGAGCTTGAGGAATACTTCGGCTCCGGCTGGCAGTCCAAGCATCCCTTCAACTGGGAGCAGGAATTCCCCAATGTGTTTGCCAAGGGGGGATTTGACATCGTGATAGGGAATCCGCCATACGGGGCAAAGTTTGATGATGACGATCTTAAGTATTTCCAAAAATTTAAGACGTCGAAGATAAAGAACTATGATTCTTATATTTTCTTTATCGAGAATTGCATAAAACTTCTAAAGGAAGGCGGGTATTTCGCGTTTATTGTTCCAGATACTTTTCTTAGAAAATCCGAGATGATAACTCTTAGGGAGTTGATTCTTTCTCATTTTAAGGTTAAATCCATAGCTGAATTGGGAGTTGTGTTTGATGACGCGAAAACCACGGAGAATGTAATTTTCATATTTGAGAAATGTTCGGTGGAAAAAGTAAGAATGAACAGCACATTCATTCATTGCACCTTAGACAAGAATGAGACAAAGGAAAGCCGACTTTTACAGTTAGCTAAAAATTCTTGGGATAGCCGGGGCTTGGTAAAACAAAAGACTTGGGCATCTTCGCCGGAAGTGAGATTGGGAAGGTTTAACAATCCGAAATTATTGGGAATTATAGAGAAAATTGAGCAGGGGGAACTTATCGGAAACCTGCAGGGCATTGAGATAAGCAGGGGCAGTGAGGGAGGAAAAGACCAGATAGTTGATAAAAAAATGAAGTCTATTCATAAACCGATTCTGATACCCGACGACATTTGGAAGTATGGGTTAAAATTCAGCAATAGATTCTATGAGATAGAAGAAGACACAAAATACAAAGATGAAAAAATAATGGTTATACGTATCCGAAATACCAAACTGCCAGACCGAATCATCGCATCTTATGATGCGGATGGGTATTGCACGCTTAAAACTATCCAGTTTCTTAATTTCCAAAAAGACAGCAATCCGAATCCAAAATATATCCTAGGTATTCTTAACTCAAAAGTTACTAATTTCTACTGTCATCATTATCTGTCTGATGATATAAATAAAAAATACATCGAAGGTATCCGCGTTAAAGTTGTTTCTTCATCCGACCAGCAGCCCATCATCCGTCTTGTGGAGAAAATGCTCGACCTGAACAGAAAGCTTGTCGAGATGGGCGACATCCAGACAATCGAGCGGCAGAAGCTTGAGGAGGAACTCCGCCGCACGGATGCGCAGATTGACGGGCTGGTCTACAATCTCTACGGCATCACCGAAGAGGAGATAAAGATTATAGAGGAGAGCTTCCAAAAGAAGTAAAGGGGTTTTTCATGGACGCCGAAAGCAAAATGGAACTGGTGCAAAAGGGCACCACCCTTGAAATTCTCACAAAGGACGAACTGCGCAGCCTTTTCGAAACAAACTCGCACCCATCCCACTACATCGGATTTGAAATTTCCGGGCGCGTCCACCTTGGCACAGGATTGTGCACCGCGCTGAAAATCAAGGATTTCCTTGCCGCGGGAATAAAACCGACGGTTTTCCTTGCAGACTACCATGCCTGGATAAACGGCAAATTAGGCGGGGATTTGGAAAAAATCCAGTCGGTTGCAAAAGGCTATTTCAAGCACGCCTTCATTTCAATGGGCTTGCCCGAAGACAAGGTGAATTACATCCTTGCATCCGAAATTTATGATTCCGAATATTGGAAGGAAGTGCTGCACATTTCAAAATCCACCACCATGCCCCGGATGCTGCGCTGCACCACCATTATGGGGCGCACAGGCGACACAAGCGCCATGGACAGCGCATCCATAGTCTACCCCGCCATGCAGGCTGCCGACATCTGGAAGCTTGATGTTGACATAGCGCACGCTGGAATGGACCAGAGGAAGGTGCATGTGCTATCGCGCGAATTGTCGGAAAAAATGAAAAGGAAAAAAGCAGTGGCAGTCCATGGCAGGCTCCTCACATCACTTACTGGCCCCGGAAGGATGGACGCAACAGGCACAGGGGCAAAAAACACAGCAGAAGGGGGCAAAGGGGCGGCAGGAACGCATTCGGACGATGCGGCTCACGATGCGGCAATGATAGAGGGGAAAATGTCCAAATCCAACCCCAAATCATGCATATTCATCGAAGATAGCGAAGAGGAAATAAAGGCGAAAATAACATCCGCGTATTGCCCCCCGAAAGTGGCCGAAGGCAATCCGATAATCGAAATGGCGGAATTTTTCATTTTAAGGGACAAGCCTTTGAAAGTGGAGCGGCCGGCAAAATTCGGCGGAGACGCAGAATTCACGAATGCTGGCGAACTTAAGTCCGCGTATTTGGAGGGCAAGCTTCATCCGATGGATTTGAAATCCGCGGTAACGCGAGAAATAACCGAAATCCTCAAGCCTTCCCGCGAATATTTTGCAAAGAACAAAAAATACGCATTCACGCAGTAGGGGCTGTATTTCATGGCGCGCAAAATCCTTCTTGTTGGCAACGGGGCAAGGGAGCATGCAATTGCGCAGGCATTGTGCATGTCCGATGACGTGAAATTATCCGCCTTCATGTCCGCCCGCAACCCCGGCATTGCCGACCTGTGCGAAAAATCCGGCGGAAGCTTCCAGATGGGCGACATCCACAACCCTAAAGTAGTTTCCTCCTATGCCGCACTTGCGGAAATCGACCTTGCATTCCCGTCTCCCGACGCAGTATTGGAAGCGGGCGTCAGCGATGCCCTTGACAAGATGGGCGTTCCATGCGCAGCCCCGATACGCGATGCGGCAAGGATAGAATGGGACAAGGCTTTTGCGCGCCACCTCATGAAACAGTACAAAATCGAGGGCTGCCCGCGCTTCGGTTATTTTGAAAATGACTCAGGGCTTGACGCATTGATAGACGAGCTTGGGAGCGTGGCAATAAAGCCGATCGGGCTCACCGGCGGCAAAGGCGTGAAAGTGTCCGGCGACCAGCTAAAAAACACCAATGAGGCAAAAAATTACGCCAGGGAAGTGTTATCGTCAAAAATAGGCGGAAAAGCGGCAGTGATTGTTGAGGAAAAGCTTGAGGGCGAGGAATTCACGCTCCAGGCATTTGTTGACGGGCAGGAAGTGCTTGGCATGCCCACGGTGCAGGACCACAAGAGGGCGTTGGAAGGGGATTTGGGAAACAATACTGGTGGCATGGGCTCATACACCGGAAAAGGACTGCTGCTTCCATTCCTCCACCCCTCCGATTACCATGCTGCCGTATCCATAATGAAAAAAGTGGTGCGCGCCATCTCTCTCAAGACCGGCATCACTTTCAAGGGCGTGCTCTACGGGCAGTTCATGGCATGCAAAGACGGGGTATATGTAATTGAATTCAACGCCCGCTTTGGCGATCCTGAAGCCATGAACGTGCTTTCGCTTCTTGGCACCCCTTTGGCCGATGTCTTTGAACGCATTGCAGAGGGAAAGCTTCCAACAAAGCTTGACTGGCTTGAATACAATACTGTTGTCAAGTACCTGGTGCCAATCGGCTACCCTGGCAAATCCGTCCCTTCCTCCCCCATCCTAATAGACCAGCAAAAGCTCGCATCATCTAACGCCCGATTATTCTACGCATCGGTTGACATGAAGGACGGGAAACTTGTATCCGGCACAAGCCGGGCCATTGCCTGCCTCGGCGTGGGAAACACATTCGAGGAAGCCGAAAAAATCTCCGAGAAAGGCTGCAACAGCGTGCGCGGCCCGCTCTGGCACAGGCACGACATCGGCACCGCCCCCCTCATCCGAAAAAGGATGGACCACATGGAAAAATTAAGGGGCAAAAATTAATTTTCAGATAGCAGCCCCTTCAGCCCCTCTTCCATCAATACTTTTGGCTCAAATCCCAGCTTCTTTTTCGCCAACGAAATATCCGCAACGCTCCTTGCGATGTCTCCCTCGTTGGCAGGCAGGAATTCAGGAGTTATTTTTTTACCTGCTATCTCACACATCGTTTCCCATAACTGCAAAATGGAAATCTCCCTGCCGCTCCCGATGTTGATGGCGCTTTCGCAACCGTTGCATCCAAGCGCAAGGGCGAATGCGCGCGCCACGTCATCCACGTGCACAAAGTCGCGTGTCTGCTTTCCATCACCGTATATTTTCGGCTCGGCGCCAGAGAAGAGTGCCTCTGCAAACTTTGTAATCACCCCGGAATAGGCGCTCCCTTTTTTCTGCCTCTTCCCGTACACATTAAACAGCCGCAACGCGCAATTTTCCATCCCATATTCCTTCCCAAAGCGCAGCACATCCGATTCCCCGTGCAATTTTGATTTCCCATACGGCGAGAGCGGAGCAACCGCATCTTCCTCACCAACTGGCACGTTTTTCACATCGCCATACACCGCGGCAGAAGATGCATACGCCACTTTCCGTATTCCGCTTGCCCTGCATGCCTCAAGCACATTGAGCGTGCCAATCGCATTTATTTCAAAGTCATGCGCAGGATGGGCAATCGATGACTGCACATCCACCTGCGCGGCTAAATGCACAACCGCGTCAAATCCTGCAAAAGCTTTTTTCAAATCCTCAAGTTTCCTTATGTCGCCATGCACGAAGCCCCCTTTCTCGCCATGGGTTGGCGGCGACAAATCCACATTCCTGACCTCGTTGCCCATCCCAACGAGCACTTCGCACACCCTGCTTCCTATGAAGCCGCTGCCGCCAGTTACAATTATTTTTTTTGCCATCAAATCAACCATCACATCTGAATCGCAAGCCCGCCATCATTCCATCACCGCAAGCCTCGCCCGTCCGCACCTTTTTTTCACATGCAAAACATCCGCCATCACGGCATTGCCGGAAGATTCGCCCGTCCGCATCATTTTTTCACTCGCAAAACATCCGCCATTTCCACAAGCCTCGTGCATCCATGCCTTTTTTTCACTCGCAAAACATCTGGAACAGCTCGTCCGCCCTTTTTGCGCTTATCCCCCTCTTGGCTGCATTTTGGGCAAGCCTTGCCTTCCCGATTTCGGATGGCGTTGCCCTCACCATCCACATCTCCCGGAGCTTTTCCATTGCAAAAGCCATATCTCCGCCCTCAAGCGAGCTGTCGAAAAACACTTCCATTCCATCCTGCTCAATGCCGCTTAGGTCAAGCTCCCCGCCTGCTGCAAGCCTGCCGGACAGTTTCACTTTCACAATGGGCTTCTGTTCCCATTTCCCGCCTGCCAAGGAAGACAGGCTGCTGATTATCATTGCGCGGGCTTCGGAGGGCTTCTGCCCGCCAAACACAAGGTTCAGCACTTCCATGTGCCTGCATTGGATTTCAACCCACTCCACAATGTTTTCCCCTGTGTCTATCAGGAAATACCCTTTTTTCCCGCCCTCCTCTTCCCTAAGCTGCGTTATCACCGTGCTCCCGGGAATGAGCAGCCTTCCGCCCATGTATTCGCTTCTCTTGTGCATGTGCCCGCACAAATACCAGTCATGCCCTTCGGGCAATTCCTCAATTGATGCAAGCCCTTTTGCCTGGGGGACAAATTCCTGCATGGTCTGGTGGAAAATGAAAAAATTGCGCGCGCCGCCAACTGCTTTGCAGCAAAGATGCTTCAGCGCATCGGACACCAAGTCGTCCGGCACCCCGCCCATTCCAGAGAATGCCGCCCTTCCCCCCTCCCCTTCCACAACCACGGTCCTGTTGTGCACGTCGTCCATCAAGCCGAGCTTGGCCATCATCTGCACTGGATTGAGCGCGTCTTTCCCCCTTCTTTCATGCGTGCCATGTATCCCTATGACCAAATTCGTCGCCTTCAGTTTCCCGCCTGCTTTCCCTGACAGGATTTTGCCGGCCTCGGCAAGCAAAGTTGCCACTTCCGCCAGCGTCTCAAGCTTCGGCAGCCGCGTGTCAAAAATGTCCCCGCCAAGCACAAGCACATCCGCCCTGTTTGCCGCGTCAAGGATTGCCGCCCGCCCCTGCCTTGATGCGTCCTCCTCGAACCTCGGATAGCCGAAATGCGTGTCCGAGACAAATGCCACTTTCATGGAAAAAATGTGGAATATGGGAGTTATATTCATTGCGGGCGGCTCCTGGGCGCAGCCAACAAAATGCGGAATAAGGAAGTTATGCTGATTTTGGACGGGCAAATGCCGCATGCCATGCCCGGCTTCCGCAAGCCTTATAGCTGATTTTATCAATTTTTGAACTTTCGAGCCGTTCGGGTCGGCGGTTTAGCGGACGGATGCAGCCGAAGCAGACGCCCGGCATGGCAGCCGGGTTTGTTCAATTATTTATCTGAGCAGCTATTAGCCCAAATGGATGGGCAAATGCGCCATGCCCCTCTCCCGCAGCCCCAGCCCCAAGTTATATTAATTATCGGAAGGCAATTCCACCCATGCAGCTTGTCGAATTGCTGTGGCTTGTGCCATTAAGTTTTGCAATCAGCGCCATTTCCCTTAACTGGATGATTCCACGGCTGAAAGCCGCCGGGATGTCGGGCAAGGACGTGAACAAGCCCAGCACTCCCGAAGTGGCGGAAATGGGCGGCCTGTCCATCCTCTTTGCCATACTTGTGAGCGCCCTGTTTGTCATCGCCCTCGATTCTTTCCAGCTTGTGGAAATAGGCAGCATAATGCCGATAGTGGTCGTCCTCCTTTCCATCTCCTTCGTCGGATTTGTCGGGATAATAGACGACCTTATCAGCATGCCGCAGGCAGTGAAGGCGCTGCTTCCAATTATCGGCTCATTCCCGCTTGTCGCCCTGAAAATAGCCGGCTCGACATTTGTGAGCATCCCGCTGCTTGGCACCGTGGATTTCGGCATATTCTATTTCCTTGCAATCATTCCGCTCTCAATCACCGTGTCTGCAAACCTGACCAACATGCTTGCAGGCTTCAACGGGCTTGAATACGGGATGGCAATCCCGATGTATGCCGCCGCCCTCCTGCTGGGCCTGCACACTGGCAGCGCAGTCATAGTGGTTTTCTCAACAAGCATGCTTGGGGCTTCTGCCGGCTTCCTGGTTTTTAATTTTTCAGGGAAGGTTTTCCCAGGCGACATCGGCACATTGCTTATCGGCGCGCTCCTTGCATCCATTCTTATCGCCGGCAATCTTGAAAGCTATGCCGCGGTATTTGCGATTTACATCCTAGAATTCATCATCAAGGCCGCAAACGGCTTCCCCTCGAAAGGCTGGGCAGGCACGTACAAGGACGGAAAGCTGCACTGCGAAAAAGCGGTCAGCCTCCCGCAGCTTGTGATGAAAAAAACAGGGGGGATAAGCGAGCGCAGCCTCGTGCTTCTTTTCATAGGCGCGCAGGCGATTGTCTGCATTGCCGTGGCGGCAATAATATATGCCCCGAGATAATCCCGCAGCAAACGAAAAATGCCGCCGCTGCAAATAAACAGCCGCTGCAACCCATGCCGCCAACCGGCCCCCTGCATCCGCTATCTTGAAAGGAAGTAGACTACCGCCACCACAAGCGCAATGAGGACGGCCGAGGTTATTACCTGCTCCGGCATGCACAATGGATGAAAATTGGGGTTAAATAAACTTTGCAGGCATCCTTTTCCCATGGAATCGTCAGCTTTCGCCCCCGCGCACCTGACCGGATTTTTCAAAATATTCAAAAACGGCTCAGGGGGAGCCGGGCTCACGCTGCAGCACGGCATGCACACAAAGGTGGAAAAAGCCCAAAGCGCCAAGTCATCAATCCGTATAAACGGCGCAAGATCCCCGGCCCCTGTTTCCTCCTGGGTGCTTGGCAAATTCCTCCCCCATCTTGATTTTCCGGTTTGCGTTTCGCATGCTTCGCCGCTTCCCATAGGCTGCGGCCTTGGAATGAGCGCAGCAGGCGCGTTTTCCCTAAGCCTGGCCCTCAACCACCTTGCAGGCTCCCCTTATGGTTATGCATCATGCATGAAATTCGCGCACGATGCCGAAATTGCATGCGGCACCGGGCTTTCCTCCGTTGATGTGCAGGCAATCGGGGGCATGGTGAGCCGCAAAGGCGGCAGCGGCCCCCCCCATGTGAAAAAGCTTTCCAAGCAAGAGCTTGCCTCCCCCTGTCGCCTTTTTGTTTTCGGCCCCATCCGAACATCCTCAATAATCCGCTCAAATTCCTGGAAGGAAAAGGCAAATGCCGCATCCGACGAATGCATGCGCGTATTCTCCAAGGGGAATGACATATGCTCCCTCGCTCTTGCGTCCAACATTTTCGCGCTAAAAAGCGGCCTTGGCAATTGGGCGTTCCCAATCCTTTCCTCGCATCCATATGTGGGCATGGCCATGCTTGGCAAAACCCTTTTCGACCCAAAGCTTAGCCTTCTTAGGGCCCCGGCGATAGGTGGAATAATGCCGAAGGCTTTCACAACCTACCCCACAAACATGAAAGCGCATTTATGCTAATCCAAGCGCCATCGCAACTTTCCCAACCAATGGAAACGCGGGCTTGCTAATGTAAGCTGGTTATATTTATTTGTAATTATTTACTTCACAATGGCTTTCAGATACCAAGTTACAGGGATAGAGCGCAAGATTGCCGAACTGGTGGCAGACCCGAATTTTTCCAAGTTGCAAGTCTGGAGCGATGGAGACTGCAGGATAAAGCGCCTTATGAAATTATGGGATGGTTCAGCCAAAAGTGATGAAGATGGGAAAGCGATAGCCACTGCTGTAAATAGCCAAATAAGCCTGCTAATTAAAACAGAAAAAAACACAACGCGAAAATATGACGATTTGCATGACATATTCAAGGCCATCTATGAGCGCAGGCCGTGCATATTTCAAATTTGCGACCATATAGTGGAAGCAGGCTTTGGGCGGGCTGCTCTCAACGCGGTGCTTTCGCAGGTTCCTCACAAGCAGCTAATTGATGATGAGGCGTCAAGATTGGGTTATTGGACCATCTATGCCAATTGGGAGCAAGCCAGAGGCATTTTATTGCCAGATTCCTCTTTGAAGCAGTCGAAGGCTGCCGACCTGGGGATTCCTAAGCTTTCTAATAATGAAACCAGTGAAACAAAACAAGAAAAACACGGGAAGGATTGGGCAAGGCGCCAAATTAGCAATTTGATATACGACAACACCACAAAATACCTGCCATTAATGTCAAGCGGGGACTGCAAAATAAAACGGCTTGTTGGCATATATAAAAACTCAGATATGACTGACGATAGTTTTGATGCTATTCAACAGGAAATTAATCGGGAAATAACCTCTCTTGATTATCAAGACAACGCAAATAGTAAAGACACAAAGGAAAATTTTTTCACCAAAGGATATCTCGCATTAAAATATTTCCAGTCAAGTGCAGTGCCGAAAGAACTGGTGAGCGCGGTTCAGGACGAGTTAAAAAAGACTGCTCTTAAGATGATAAATTATTCGCACAGTTCACGCTATAGATTATTTGAAGTGAGTGCTCCATTCAAATTCAGCGACAATCCCAAGTTAATCGCATTTGAAAATGGCAGTTTCTTCCTTGATGCCATTCCCAATAATTTCAGTTATGCCCAGCAACAGCTCGACTTGGTTTACAAATTCATAAAAAAGCGGGAAAATGCAGAAAATTACCTCAGTTATCTGCAGACTGGCATTGACAAGCTTTACGGCATGGTGGGGCTTCAAGGTGAAGGCTACAAATTAACCAAGGATGATATGATAAAAGCATTGGATAATTTCGGCCATTTAATGGGCATAAAGGCAACTTCAAGGTATGGTGGGCTTTACAACTACGATACCAGAAACATAGACATAGACTCAGTGGGGGCAATTCAAGGGCCGTTACTTAGGCACGAACTTGGCCACGCATTCCAAAAACACAATGAAACTTGGAAACAGGAGAGAGATTGGAAAAAAGATGTCTATTTGTGGATGCGGGAGGGCATAAACGGCATAATAAATGACTGGGATTATCCAGAATTGACTGAGTCAATATCAAAGCATCTGAAGTCCCTCAATAAAACGGAACGGAAAAAAGTTTGCGATGCCTTGGTCAAGGAAAATTTCGGAGTTGCTACTTCCGAGGAAACCAAAATTGCCGAAAACGCCATCCGTGAAGCCCAAAAATACGTCAAATGAATGATTTAGGCCGAAGCCGAGGCGGGGCTTTCATTTTTAAAACTCAATTCCATTCACCATTCCATGAAAGCCTCAGTAATCATTCCCGCCCTCAATGAGGAAAAAGTGATTGAAGCCACTTTGAAGGCAATAAGGGCGCAGTCCGAGAAAAACCTCGAGCTAATCGTCGCAGACGGGAATTCAACCGACAAAACCGTCGAGATTTCAAAAAAATACACCGATGCAAAAAATGTCGTCACCGAAACCACCCGCACAATCGCGGCGGGAAGGCAGGCGGGGGCGCGCGCATCGAAGGGCGAACTGCTCCTTTACACTGATGCCGATTCGCTGCCTGACAGGGATTGGGCAAAAAACCTCATTGCGGCATTCGATGACAAAAATGTCGTTGCCGCCTTCGGCTCAATCGAGCCCCTTGATGCAAGCCCCCTTGAAAAAACAGCAATCAAATTCACAACCGACCTGCTCGCATCGCTATTCAATTTCGTGGGGCTTGACTACACCTATGGGAACAACATGGCGATAAGGCGCAGCGCATTCGAGAAAATCGGCGGCTTCAACATCTACATAGTCACTGCCGAAGACACCGACATCGTGCACCGCCTGCGCACGCAGGGCAAGGTGGTTTTCGTCCCATCTGCCAAAGTGCTCTATTCCACGCGGCGCATCCGCAAATGGGGCTATGCAAAATACATCCTATTCCACGCCAAGAATTTCTTCAGCACGTTCATTTTCAAGAAGCCGGCTAAGCACTACGAAGTGATACGTTGAGTTTTTGGCATCTTTCGGAAAGCTGGTTCGGTATGCATTTTTAACCTGCCAAAGGCCAATTTCCTTTATGCTCCAAGTCATCATCGACACGTCGCACCAGCTCCAATATGTCGGAATGATTTCAGGCAGGAAAGCCGATATCGACGCTCTTTTTGCGGAGTTTTCATCCATTTTTTTAGAAAACGGGCTGCCGGGCAGGTTTCATTGGAACAAGCTGTCCGTGCTATCGAGAAACAACCTGAAAAACCAGCTGGCATCCGCTTTGCAACGCCACACTTCGGTCAAGCTAAATATTTTCAAGGGCTTTAGGCCTCTTGGAGAATCAAGAAAGGACTGGTTCATTTATGGTGTTGCCTCAAGGGTCGCAAGCAGGCTTGAAGGCTGGCTTTTGGACAAGAAAGGCGAAGCCGCCATACTTATAGATGACGATTTCAACGTGATAAAAGGCGGCTTTGGCACAAAAAGGTTTGCAGAAGCGCTTCTTAGGCAGTTGAGTGTCCGGCTTACCGGCAAGGAGAGCACTTTGAGGGAAAGCGGCGGCATTTTAAGTGCGTCATTCAAGCTTCCTTCAGGAAATCTCCTTTCCTTAAGCGCTTCAATAGCAGCAAAAAATTCCGAATTGGTTGGCCTGGCAGACATTTACCTCGGGCTTTTCATTTTGAGCCAAAATGCATTCGCTGGCCATAAAAACGTCTTTTTGCATAAAATATAGGTGCTCCACCGCTTGCGCGGATAAAATATAGGTGCTCCACCGCTTGCGCGGTGGTGAGTTTTCAAGCGCCTGAAAGGTTACGTCCCAAAGGGATCCTGCCTCTCAGGCTACGACTCCAAGCTAATTTGACCGGCAGGTTTTTTATCCTTTTGGTTTACTGCCACGATAATCTGTATTTCGGTTGCATTGCTCACTTCGTTGCAGGGCTTCGCTCCGCTTCTCCGCCAACCTGCGGGAGGCTGCTGCCTCCCTTACACCAACCGCAGAGCGATTGGTTGTTCGGTTGACGGCGTTGGTTCGGGGGGTGCAATCCGACGTTTTCAAGAAGCCGGCTAAGCACTATGAGGTTATACGGTAGGATGCGCGGGTTTTTCCGCCGCATCGTCCCAGCATTCCAATATGCGGTTTATCCAGCCGCATCTTTTCCGCATTTCATTGTGGAGGCCAGCAGCCGGACCGCCAGCTCATCGGTGCCCCCGGCTGCAAAAGGATAAGCGGCGCCGCAATTCCCGGCTGCAATTGTAAATTCTTTTTCCATCTTTGTGTCCTCGTCTGCCATTTTGCCGGTTATGACGCAAATTTCCAGCCCGTTTTGCTTCACATATTCCGCCGTGGCATTCTTCATGAAACTGGCCGACTTGCTGTATTTGTCGCCCCTGCCTTCCCGAATTCCGGCAAGGCGGTAAAGCGGGCTGGATAGCGTGTCATTTCCTGCTTCCCTGATGTCTTTTGTCTGGCATTCCGCTTCCGTGAATGCCTCATTGTCAGAGCTGAAATAAACGAACAGCAAATCTGAATTATCCCCTTTCCCTTTTGAAAACATGGCTATGCTAAAGAGCATATTATTGGTTATCCTGTCAAAAAAATTCCCTTCTTTGGCCCCAGACAATTCAAAGTGTTCATAAGCAGGCGGAAAGTCGAACGAATACCCTCCGTGCAGGCTGCCATAAAAATGCGAAGCCGGCATTCCTTCCGTTATCCTGTATGGTTCCTTTGGGAAAGCGTATGTGTTGAGCCCCCACAATATGAAAAGCACGGTAGTGCCTGAGGCAGCCAAAAGAATCAAAAGAACAAATGCCAATTGCGGATACGAAACCTTCCCTGCCATATTTTCGCTCCTTGCGCACTTCGCTCCAACCTTATTCCCGCACAATGGTGCCGCCGTGCGCCCTTCCCATCACCGCAGCTTCCACTTCGCCCAATTTCCTTCCGTCCACAAAATGCAATTCTATTCTGCTTCTTGCAGCCAGTTTGCACGCAAGCAAATCAAACACAAAATGCATGCCCGCCACCCGCAGGTCGTATTTTGCAGCAAGTTCCGTAAGCTGCGCATGCGTCATCACATCGAATTTCTTCGCATTAGGGTTGTCTTTTGGATTCTTGTCAAATACCCCGTGCACATTTGACAGGTTCACAAGCCGCACCGCCCTCACTTTTTCCGCAAGCAAAGCAGAATCCGCATCCGTAGTTATGCCCGGAATTGTCCCGCCCATGCATACAAACCGCTTCTTTAGCAAAACTTTGGAAGCATCGTCAAAATCCATCGCAAAACCCGCCTCTTTCCCAATTTCTTTGCAGAGGAATTTGGCATTTTCATGCGTTATCTTGATTGCGGCCTCATCTGCCTCGAATTCGCTGCCCCCCTTTGCGCGCACCGCATTCGCCATATCGCGTGCGGGCTTCCCCCCTCCGACCACAAGCCCAATTTTCCCCTTCCAAGCGCCAAGGGACTTTTTCAGCCCTTCCGCGTATTCCCTGTTTGGCACTCCTTGGTTTAGCAGGCTTCCCCCTACCGATAAAACCACAATGTCTTCCATGTTTGCATGTTTGCATGCGATATCTTTTAAACATCGGCGGCGCACACTTTTCACATGGCAAACAAACCCGATTTGAAAATCCGCGAAATGATACGGGAGCTTGAGCGGCGCGAAAAGGCGCACGACAAAATACTCTCTGAAAGCCGCGCAATAATCCGCCGCTGCGCAAACTCGATAAAAATGCTGCACTCCCGCGAATTGGCAGGTGCGAAAAAGGAAATCGCGCAGATGAAAAAGGAGCTTTCCTCCCTGCCGGATGCCGAGGGCGCATGGTCTTATTTGCTTGAGCCGATTTGGCAGGAGGCGGTGGAGGCG
>ORJL011191259.1_pt1 | contig 54374 bp, 48 predicted proteins | sample 1779941 | NCBI WGS metagenome assembly ORJL01 (sample SAMEA104232317, study PRJEB22302) | groundwater metagenome | biome: forest; feature: aquifer; material: groundwater | place: USA | collected 2011-08-07 | depth 5.8 m | reverse complement strand
GGTCGCCGGCCCATTCGGCAACAAGGACGAGAGCCGCCTCCAGTACATCACGGCGCTGCTGGCCAAGAAGGCGGGGCGGACGGTGAAGCTGTGCTACGACCTGTCGGAGGAGTTGCGGTTCGGCCGCTGGCGCCACCCGTCGAAGATCACGGTGCGCATGGGCGTGAAGCGTGACGGCGCCATCACCGCCATCGAGAGCCGCTGCATCATGAACACCGGCCCGTACGTGCCGGGCGTCAACGTGTGCCGGCGGGCGGGCCACGGCCTCACCTACCTCTACACCTGCGCCAACGTGCGGTTCGAAGGGCTGGTGGTGTACACCAACACGCCGGTGCCGGGCAGCTACCGGGCGCTGGGCTCGCCGCAGGGGCACTTTGCGCTGGAGAGCCATGTGGACTTGGTGGCCGAGAAGCTGGGCATGGACCCGCTGGAGTTCCGCCGCAAGAACCAGGTGGGGCTGGAGGGCCAGCCGGGCGATCCCTACAAGCCCAGCGCCCGCCTGCTGCCGCCGCAGCCGGTGGCGGGCGGCATCCCCTTCAGCAGCAATGCCCTGGCGAAGTGCTTCGACGAGGGCGCTGCCGCCGTAGGGTGGACACCGACGGTCGGCCCGCGCAAGGCGCTGGCGGCCGACGGCCTGCTGTACGGCACCGGTGTCGGGGCCTGCATCTACCAGACGGGCCAGATGCCGTCGTCGGCGATTGTGCGGCTGAACGCCGATGCCACTGCCGAGGTGCTGATGGGCACCCTGGACGTGGGCCAAGGGTCCAACACCGTACTCACCATCATGGCGGCCGAGACGCTGGGTCTGCCGTTGGACCGCGTCAGCGGCTACTTCGCCGACGCCGAGACCACGCCCTTCGCCCATCCCACCGCCGGGTCGACCACCACCTTCTCGTCGGGCATGGCGGTGAAGCAGGCCTCGCTCGATGTTCGCCGCCAGTTGCTGGAGGCCGCCGCCGACATCATGGAGGCCCCGGTGGACGCGCTGGACATCGAGAACGGCGTCATCTTCGCCCCGGAGGCGCCCTCCCGGCGGCTCACCATCCAGGAGGCCATGCGCGGCAAGGCCCCCCGACACATCATCGGCCAGGCCGACGTGCAGGCGGGCAGCAACACGTCCATCGTCAATTCCTTCGCCGCCCACTTCGTGCAGGTGGCGGTGGACCCCGAGACCGGCCAGGTGCGGGTGCTGTGCTACGTGGCCGCCCACGACTGCGGCCAGCCCATCAACCTGATGGCGGTGGAGGGGCAGATACAGGGCGGCGTGCTGCAGGGCTTCGGCTATGCGCTGACCGAGGACCTACAGGTGAACCCCGACGACGGCACGCCCTCGGTGGCCAACATCGACACCTTCAAGCTGCCGGCGCCGGCCGACGTGCCCGACCGCTTCGACGTGCTGGTGGTCGACAGCTTCGACCCGGTGGGGCCCTTCGGGGCGAAAGCGGTGGGCGAGGTGCCGGTGGCCCCGGTGGCGGCAGCCATCGCCAACGCGGTGTACGACGCGACCGGCGTCCGCATCCGCGACCTGCCCATCACGCCGGAGAAGGTGTTGCGCGGGTTGCGGACGTTGCAGGCACCCTCACCCTAGCCCTCTCTCCCAGGGGGAGAGGGAACCGGACGAACATCGACGATAGTGGGAGACCTGCCATGAGCGAGGTTGTCTTTCGCATCTACGATCAGGCGGCATTGGACCGCGAGTACGACAATCAGGCCAAGGTGCCCGCGTGGAAGCAGCTACGCACCCGCATGGACGAGGACAGCGCGGCGGTGCGGGCGAGCGTGCCGTGCCGGCTGGACGTGCCCTACGGCGACCACCCGCGCGAGGTGCTGGACGTGTTCCTGCCGTCCAGTGGCGGCGGTCCGGCGCCGGTGCACGTGTTCATCCACGGTGGGTACTGGCAGCGCAACGACAAGTCGGGGTCGAGCTACGTGGCCGGGCCGCTGGTGGCGGCGGGCGCGGTGTCCGTGGTCATCAACTACCCGCTGATCCCGACCGTGTCGATGGACCAAGTGGTGGCGAGTTGCCGGGCGGCGGTGGGGTGGGTGTACCGCAACGCCACGTCGTTCGGCGGCGACCCCGGCCGCATCAGTGTGTCGGGCCATTCGGCGGGCGGGCACCTGGCCGCCATGCTGCTGGCCACCGACTGGACGGCGCTGGGCCTGCCGGCGGACGTCGTGAAGGCGGCGGTGGGCGTCAGCGGCCTGTACGACCTGGAGCCGGTGCGCCTGTGCTTCGTGAACGAGGTGATGCAACTGGATGAGGGTGCCGTCGGCCGCAACAGCCCTGCGCTGTTGCCTGCGCCGCGCTCGGGGCGCCTGTTGCTGACGGTCGGTAGCACGGAGGGCCCGGAGTTCCATCGCCAGGTGGATGCGCTGGCCGGCGCTTGGCGCCCCACCGGCCTGCTGGTTGCGGTGCTGGACCTGCCGGGCGAAGACCACTTCAGCATGGCCGCCCAGCTCGGTGACCCTGCCAGCGTTCTCACTCGCGCCGTCGTAGCGTTGTTGGGGTAAGGCGTAGAGCGGCTCCGGTAGGGGCAGGCCCGTGTGCCTGCCCTTGCCCGGCGTCCTAGACATGTTGGGGCATGGTTTTACCGCCAACAGGCATGCGCCATCGGGCCGAGGGGCGGTCCCACGTGACCGCCCCTACGCACGGCTGCTGCGCTCGAGGGGACACCTACCTCCGTGCTAGACTGGGGGTAGGTCCCCCTACCTATGTCGCACCTGCTCCGCTACCTCCGGTTTGCGATCCCGCATCTTGTCCATGGCGCGTTGATCATGGCGGTGCTGTCTATCCACGTCATCTCGCCGAGTGTGACCTGTCTAGATCACCTGGACGCGGAAATGGCGGCCAGTCACCACCACATTGGTGACCTGGCAGGGATCGCGCACCACCCCCCGGCGCCGCCCCCCAAGCTGGCCAAGGTAGACGGTGTGCAGCTTCCCGCCTGTGCGCTGCAGGCCCCCGACGGCCAGCAGCCGCTTCTCCTGGCCGTGAACGAACCATTCGTCGAACCGGATGTTGTCTTGGCCGGAGCCGTCGGCGCCGGCTGCCTGCTCGTCTGCCCACCCGATGCACCGCCGTCCGCCTACATGGCTGCGGTTGCTGCACCTCCACCCCGTACGGCCTGAGCGCCACGGCGCCACCAGACGGCGTATAACCAGAGGGGCAGTGTGCCCCGTGAGCATTGTGGAGGCAAAGAGCCATGAAACGGCATTGGAGTTTGGGTGCGTTCAGCGGACTGCTGGCCGCTGTGTCATTCGGCGTTACCATCGCCAGCGCCCACGTTACCGTGTGGCCGCAAACGTCGGCCCCCGGCGCGTTCGAAACCTACACCGTGCGGGTGCCATCCGAGCGCCCGTCGGCTACCACCCGCATCGAGTTGGACATTCCGGACACCGTGACCTTCTCGAAGGTCGCACCGAAGACGGGATGGCGCTACGAATTGCTACGCAACGCGGCCGGCAAGGTCACCGGCGTCACCTGGAGCGGCGGTAGCCTGGGTCCCGACGAGTTCGACCAGTTCGTGTTCCAAGCCCGCAATCCCAAAGAGCCCGGCAAGGTGGCGTGGAAGGCCCGTCAGCTCTACGCCGACGGCACGACTGTGGAGTGGACCGGGCCGGAGGGGTCCAATACCCCGGCGTCGGTCACGGAGATGAAGGCCGGCGCCGGCGGCGACGCCAGCCACAGCGAGGGGGCTGCCACTCCAGCGGCGGGAGCCACCCCCACCACGGGAAGCGGCCCGGTTGTGCATTCCGACGCCTCCACGACCACCACCGGCCCTGACCCATTGGCACTGGGCTTGGGCGGAGCCGGTTTTGTGGTGGGTTCGCTGGCGCTGGTGCTGTCGGTCGTCGCCTTACGGCGGGGGGCATAGCGTGCTGCCGCTGTGCCGCCGCTGGTTCCGGAGGTGGCCGGCCGTACTGGCGGCGCTGTTGGCGGTGGTTGGCCTGGTGGCTGGCAACGTGCCCGCCGCCAGCGCCCACGCACTGCTGGTGCGCTCCGATCCGGCCGCCGGCGACACCCTTTCGGCGTCTCCCAACGGTATCAGCCTGTGGTTCAGCGAGCCGGTGGAGGTGGAGCCCGGCTGGGTGACCGTCACCGATGCGTCCGGCAACCGGCAAGACCTGGGCAACGCGCGGGTCGCGCGCGACGACGTGCAGCAGGTGACCGTCAACATCAAGACGCTCAACCAGGGCGCCTACACCGTCCGCTGGCGGGTGGTCTCGGTGGACACCCATGTGGTGGCTGGAGCCTTCCAGTTCGGCGTGGGAGTGCAAGTGCCGGGGGGGGGGGGGGCCGAGCAGCCGGCCGGCTCCGCCTCGCTCATCGAAGCGGCGCTGCGTTGGGGAGCCTTGCTGGGGTTTGCGGTGCTGGCCGGCGGGTTCTGGTTCCGGCTCCTGGTGCTGGCGCCGGTGGTGACCGGCCAGCCGGCGCTGGCCCGGGCCGAGGCCGGCCTGCTGCGCACCGTGCGTTGGGCCACCCTCGCGGTGCTGGTCATCAACCTGCTGTGGCTGTGGTTTCAGGTGGTGCAGGTGGCCGATGGCAACCTGCTGGCCATCATCCAGCCGGAATCCTTGGCCAAGGTGGTGCTGCGCAGCCGCTTCGGCATGGTGTGGCTGGCCCGCATGATGTGCGTGATGGCGACGCTGGGCGTCATCGACCAACTGGCGGTGCTGATTGCGCAGCCGGGCGGCAAGGGGCTGAGGTGGTGGCAGGGCGGCGCGCTGTTGTCGCTGGCCCTCATCGCCACGGGCAGCGTGCTGGGTCATGCCGCCAGCCGCGAGCCGGTGGCGCTCACGCTGACGGTGGACTGGCTGCACGTCACGGCGATGTCGCTGTGGATCGGCGGGCTGTTCCACCTGGTGCTCATTACGGTGAGCGCCGGGTTCCGGGCCCAGCCGGGCGCACGGCTGGGTGCGCTCAACGCCCTGTTGCCGGGGTTCTCGCGGCTGGCGGTGGTGTCCGTGCAAGTGCTCATCGCCTCCGGCCTGCTGGTGGCCTGGATCCAGATGGGCCGTACCGAAGCGTTCGTGACCACCGATTACGGCCGCACACTGCTGATCAAGCTGGCCATCAGCGTGCCCCTGCTGCTGGTGGGGGCCGTGAACCTGCTGCGCTTTGGACCGCAGGTGGAACGGGCGGCGGTGGGCGAAGGCCTGAAGCGGCCCGCACTCGAACGGCTGCTGGGCGGCCTCACCACGTCGCTGCGCGGCGAGGCCGTGCTGGGCATTGCGGTGCTGGCCACGGCCGGCCTGCTCGCCAGCACGCCGACGCCATACCTGGGTGCTACGAGCGGGGCGGCCGCCGGTGCGACGAAGGTGGCGACTCAACCCGCCGGGGTCACCATCGCCCAGGGCGGCACCTCCACCCTGGTGGCGATGCACCTGGCGCCGGCCGCGTTGGGGTCGAATACCGTGACAGTGAATGTGCGAGACGCCAGCGGGGTGGACGTTCCCGGCGCTGCGGTGCAGGTGGCCGTGACGGCGGAGGGCGCCAGCGGGTCCAGCGTGGTGGTACTGGAGCCGCGTGATGGCGCCTACCGCGGCATCACCCAGTTACCCACCGCCGGCGTGTGGAACTTCGAGGTGCGCGTGCAGGCGCAGGGCAAGCCGCAGGAGACGGCGCCGTTCACGCTGCGGCTGCCGTTGCCGGGCGCCCAGGCGCGCCTGGTAGCCGTACAGGAGGCGATGAACAAGCTCACGGCGCTGAAGGAGCGGCAGGTGTTGCGCGGCGGCAGCGCCGCCTCGGTCACCTACGACTATCGCTACAACGCCCCAGGCTCCGTGTCGGGCGCGGCCAGCGATGGCTCCGACGTGGTCATCATCGGCTCCACCCGCTACAACAAGGCCGGTAGCCAATGGAACATGATCGAGGGCCCCAGCGACCTGGCCTACAGGTTCCCCGACTACCAGTTCACCCTGGGCGCTGAGCATGTCACTGACCTGGGCGCTGAGGTGGTGGACGGCGTGCCCACCACCATCCTGGCGTACGACCAGCCGGGTACCGGTTACTACTACCGGCTGTGGGTGGACGACGCTAACCTGGTGCGACGCATCAAAATGGTGGGTCCCAGCCACTTCATGGACGCCCAGCTTTCGGACTTTAATGTCCCGAACACCATCACGCCGCCGCAGTAGCGGTGCGCGGCCTGCCACCACGGTGTGGCTGAGCGGGGCGGCGCTTGCCCCACTCAGCCACGGCATCGGCGGCAACTGGGATGAGATCGTCCTCTCGGCCATCGCCTTTGGGCTGTTCGGCGCGTACGTACTGTGGTTGCGCAAGACCCGCAAAGACGGCGGCGGCGATGAGGCGGATGCGAAGGATGACGATGACCGTGAGGATAGCGTGGCCACCACGAAGCCTGGAGACGGCGCATGAACGGTCGCTGGCTCCTGATCTGGGCCATGACCGTGGGCTTTGGCGTGCTGCTGCTGTGGCAGGTGTCCGAGGCTGTCGGAGGGTCGGCCCCCCTGGACGAGACGCACCCCGCGCTCGCTGCCGCCGACCCGATGCCTGGCGGCCAGGTGGTGCTGCGGCTGGCGTCGGCCGAGGCGGGCCACAACATCGTGCTGGTGCGCATTGAGGATGCTCACGGTAGCCCGATGCCGGGTGTGACCAAGGTGACGGTGTTCCCGGAGATGCTGGGCCACGACATGGGCACGGTGACGGCGGCGTTCGAGACCACTCGCACCGGCCCCGGCGAGTTCCGGGCCGACACCAATGCGCTCGAGATGTTTGGCACCTGGGTCTTGCGGGTGGCCCAGTACGGCGACTTCGGCGAGCGCATCAACACGTTCACGCTGCAGCTTGCCCCCACTCGCCAGCAGATCGTGTTGTTCGCTGGAGCGCCGTTGACGGTGCTGGCGGCGGCTATCGTCGCGCTGGTCATTGTCTCGCGGCGGTATGGCGCTCCGCCGCCGGAGATACCCGTCGAAGTGGCGCCCCAGCTATGACGGCAGGCCGTGCGGGCCGCCGCATCTCACCGATGCTGGTGGTCATTGGGCTGGCGCTGCTGGCACTTGGGGCGCTGCTGGTGATGAGCGTGCTCAATTCCGCCGCACCTTCTCCAGTCGCCACCCCCGGTACCACTGCCTTCACCGACACCCGGGATGCCGGCGGCGTTCGAGTCGCGCTCACCGTCGATCCGGCGCGTGCGGGCGAGAGCGAGTTTCGGGTGCGGGTCCCCCGTTCCGACGGTGGCGCCGTCACCGACGCCATGGGTGCGCAACTCACGCTCCAATACCTGGAGCACCCCACTGGTTCGCCCATTTTGCAGGCCACCAAGCAGGACGATGGCAGCTACCTGGTGCGGGCCAACTCCATAGCGGTCCCCGGCCGGTGGCAGATCGCCGTCCAGTTGGTGGGCGGCGCCGCCGATGGGGCATCCACCAGCTTCAACGTCCTGATGGGCCCGCGCTCGCTGCCGCCGTTGGAGAGTAGCCCCTTCCCATATCGCATCGATCTGCGTAACGTGGGATTGCGGACGCTTATTGGGATGGAAGTGGCCATCGGCGGTATCGCCATGGTGCTCGGGGCCGGTTGGTTTGTGCGGAGGCGTTCGCAGCGCCGTAGCGGCGTGCTGTTAGGGCTGGCCGGGTCGGTGTTCGGCATGTACATGGCGGCCACGTCGGTGCTGTCGCCGCTGGCACCGTCGGAACTATTCCGCAACCCGACCCCCGGCGACAGTTCGTCGGTGGCTCGGGGACGCTCCGTATTCCAGGAGAACTGTATGAGTTGCCACGGCCCCGCCGGGCGCGGCGATGGGCCGCAGGCCAAGGGGCTGAACCCGCCGCCGGCAGACCTTGCGGGGGGACACATCCTGTCTCACACTGACGAAGACCTGTTTTTCTGGGTCACCAATGGTATCGACGGTACCGCGATGCCGGCCTTCAAGGACCGGCTGACCGCCCAGCAGCGCTGGGATGCTGTGAACTTCCTGCGCTCACTCACACCTGCAACCCAATAACCCGGAGGTATCCGCATGGCAGAAAACGAGCAGCCCGAACCCCGTAGCCCTCGGCGCGAGCAGATGGAAGCCCGCCAGCGGGCCGCTGAGGCCGCAGACCATAAAGCTGCCCAGCAGGCCAAGCTGAAGCGGGCGTCGGTGGTGGGCGTGCTGGTGCTGGGCCTGCTGCTGGCAGTGGGCTACGTGGTGAAAGAGACCACCGCTCCGTTGCCCGGCGAAACGGTCGCAGACGAGGGCCGCACCCATGTGGACGTGGGCGTGCGCGTGCCCTACAACACCACGCCGCCCGCTTCGGGCAGCCACTACCCCAGCCCGGCCGCCTGGCAGTATTACGACCAGCCGCTGGTACCGGAGTACTACGTGCACAACTTGGAACACGGCGGCGTCGATATTGTGTACAACTGCAGTCCCGACCAGTGTCCTAGCTTGGTGGCGAGCCTGAAGAGCCTGTACACCTCGCTACGGAAGAGCAAGTATGGGAACGTGAAGCTCGTGGTTACTCCCGACCCCACGCTCGAGGCTGGCACGCTCTGGCTGCTGGCATGGGACCACCGGCAGAAGCTGACGTCCTTCGACCAGGCGGCAATCACGACCTTCTACGAGACCTACGTGGACCACGGCCCGGAGGATGCTCCGTAGGGCCGCAGGCCGACCGCTCGACCTCCCGTAGCTGCGCAATTCATTGCGCTTGGACGTTCAGACTATCGCGGCGGGCGCAATGAATTGTGCAGCTACGGAGTGGCCGACCCACTCAGTGGGGTAGGGCGGCGTTCGCGAGCGCCGTGCGGACCGACCGTTCGCCAAAGGGTGCCGATGGGGTAGGGGCGGCATTTATGACGCCCGTTCGGGCAGATGGCTACCGCCGGAACACCCGCCGCAGCACTGCCACGTCCTCCGGCCCGATGACCCGCAGCAGGTGCAGCGCCACGCCGTAGGCTGCGCTGCCGGCTGCGACCGCCAGCGGGAGCGACACCCCGCCGAGCGCCCAGATGACCCCGGCCATGGCCGCCGCCGCCACCACTGGGCGCAATGCCAGCGCCGGCAGCCCCACATGGCCCACGTGACGGGCCACACCCACCATGAAGGGTACCAACAGCACCCACTCACTCAACACCGTCATGGCCGCGGCGCCGTCGGTGCCGAAGGCGGGCACCAGCAGCAGGTTGCCGGCCAGGTTGAACAGCGCCGCCGCCAGGAACGCACGGGTCAGGTAGCGCTGGCGATCCACGGCGATGAGCACGTACTGCGTCAGGCCGTTGACGTAGCTGAAGGGTAGGAACCACACCAGCAGTTGCAGCGCCCGTGCCGCCGGGGCGAACGCCTCGCCGAAGAAGCCGCGGATCAGCGGCTCGGCGATGGCGGTGACGCCGACGGCGATGGGCAGGCCCAGCACCAGCAGGGCTTTGAGCGCCTGCCGGTAGGTCGCCAGCAGCCGCTCCGGCGCCTCCCGTGCGTACTGTGACATGACGGGGAAGAACGCCAGCGTGAAGAAGCTGGAGACGAGCAGCAGGCCGTCGATGAACTTGTAGGCGGTGGAGTAGTAGGCCACGTCGTCGGGGCCGCGCATGGCCTGCAGCACCAGCACGTCGATGCGGAAGAAGATGCTGTTGAGCAGCGCGTTCACCAGCAGCGGCGTCGAGGCCGCCAACATGGTGCGGATGGCCGTCAGGTCCACCGCCCACGCCAGCCGCAGGCCGGAGCGGTGCAGCAGCACCCAGAACGCCGCCAAGTTGAACAGGTTGGCCAGCACCGACACGGCCCCCAACCCGATGACGCCCCAGCCCGCCACCAGCGCCACCAGGCCCAGCAGCGCCCGCAGCACCGTGGTGACGATGGTCATGCCCGCCTGGTACTCCATGCGCTCGTGGGCCGAGAACACCGCGCTGATGGCCCCAGCCACGCCGCCGGGCGCCAGGCTCAGCATGAACAGCAGGGCGGTCAGTGCTGCGTCCGCTTGCAGGCCGAACCACAGGTGGTAGCCGCCGGCCACCGCCACCAGCACGGGGGCCAGCACCAGGCACAGGGCCAGCCGGGCCACCACGGCGTTGGTCAGATAGCGGCCGGCCAGCGTGCGGTCACGGGCCACCTCGCGGGTGATGAGCGTGCCCAGTCCGAAGTCGGTGACCGTGGCGAAGTAGCCGATGAGCACCACCGCGAACGCATAGCCGCCGTAGTCGCTGGGGCCGAGCCAGCGCAGCATGAACACCGCGAACCCGAAGTCCACGAAGCGGGCCAGCACCTGGGCGGTGAGCGGCGTGATGCTGTTGCGGGCGACGCGCGCCGCCGCCGAGGTGGGGGTGGCGCCCGAGAACCGGCGCTGCCACACCACATAGCCACCCATCAGCACCAGCAGCACGCCGCCCAGGAAGCTGAGGTATGCCCCCAGCCGGAAGCTGACCGGCCGGTACGTGAAGGTGACGGTGTGCTCGCCGGGCGTCAGGAGGACGGCGCGGAACACGCCGTCGGCGCGCACCACTTCGAGCGAGTGTTCGGCGGCGTCCTGCGCCTGCCAACCGTCGAAGTAGGCGTCGGCCAGCAGCAGGTAGGCGGATTGCGACGGCGCTGCCCGCACGACCACCTTGTTCGGCATGTAGCTGACGACGGCGGCGGCTTCGGCGGACCGGGCGGGGCCGTCGAGGGGCGGGCCGTCCACCACCACGGAGCGGCGGGCATCGAACGACTTGGCGGTCATGGCGCCGAGCGCGCCGGGGACGCCGGTGGCCGGGCGGGCGGCATAGGCGAGCCAGGCGCGGGGCAGCGCGTCGCGGTTCTCGTACACCGTCACATCCTGCTGCTGGTACACCGGCCGGAAGCGCGGCTCGGGCAGCGGCTCGCGCGCAAACACGAACCGCACGTTCAGCAGGTCGAGCAGCGGCGAGTTGAGCGCTTCGGGCGTGCTGAGTTGGTTGATCTGGCTGTAGGGCAGGCCGCTGGGCTCCTCCATCAGCCGCCAGAACGCCACGTACTGCCTGGGGATCACGGTGTCGTAGCCGCGGATATCCTGGACCCCGGCCAGCATGGCGGTGTCAGGCGGCAGCACATCAGCGGCGCGATACGCGGCCACCCGGAACGGCCCGCCGGTCTGGGCGGCCAGCCAGCCCACCAGGCCGGGCTGCGCCTGGGGGATGCGGGCGTCGCTGAAGGCCAGGTAGCCCCACGCAAACGCTGAGAGGTCGACCAGCAGCATCACCGGCACCAGCAACCGCAGCGCGCCGCTGCTGCGCCGGGCCGCCAGCCACAGCGCGACGCCGCTCACGCCCAGCAGCGCAGCGGCGGTCATGGCGTTGCGGAACTCGTAGCTGAACAGCATCTCGACGGTGGGAAAGGCGGCGGCCAGCGCGGCATTGCCGGCTCGTAGCGCTTCGGCCGCCGCCAGCAGCGCGTCGCGGTAGTGGTACACCACCGTCAGCGCCGCCACCGCCAGCACCCCGCCGACGGCCACCACCGGCCCCAGCAGACGGGCAGTCCGCCCGCGCTCCAGCAGCGCGTCCACGCCGAACCCCGCCAGCACCGCCACGCACAGCGAGTAGGGCAGCACCCAGCGGAAGGGCGTGTGGAGCTGATCCATGCCCGGCAGGCCGAAGAAGAAGACGGCGTACAGCGGCGAGCCGAAGGCCAGCAGCAGGCACACAGCGCCGTAGCCGCCGAAGAACAGCACATGGCGGTTGCGGTGGGCCAGCAGCGCCAGCCCCGCGAGCAGCAGCGGCAGCAGCCCCACGTAGGCGGTGCCCTCCACGTAGTTCTTGGCGCCCCAGAAGGGGTAGCTGCGCAGGGCCCCGGCCAGGTCGCGCGAGCCCTCAACCGGCACGCCTGCGCCCTTGAACAGGTCGTAGTACGTGTGGTGGGTGGGGTTGCCGAAGAAGTCGGGGATGGCGAAGGCCACCAGTTGCAGCTTGGGCAGCGCGAACCGCACCACGTCGGTGAACGTCACGTCGCCGGCGCGCACGTTCTGGCGGATGAGTTCGGCGAAGGGCACTAGTTGCACCGCCGCCAGCAGCAGGCCGGTGCCCACCATGGCCCCAGCGCCCGCCACCGCGTACCCCACGGCCGGCCAGCGCAGCCCATCGGCCAGCAGCGTGGCCAGCCGGAACAGAAAGTAGACCAGCAGCGTGAACAGGGCGTAGAAGCTGATCTCGAGGTGTCCGGCCAGCAGTTGCAGGCCCACCAGTACCGCGCCGGCCGCCGACCAGCACGCCAGTCCGGCCGGGCGTCCAGGATCGGCCGAGGCGGCCCGCTGTACCAGCCGTTCCAAGCAGGCCAGCAGGGCCGGCATCCACGCCGCCGCGGCCACCATTTGCGGCCACTGGAAGCTGACGATGAGGAAGCCGCATAGGCCGAAGGTCAGCCCCGCCACGGCACCGCCCAGCCGTCCGCCGCCCAACACCCGTACCAGGGCGTAGGCCCCGGCGGCGGCGATGAACAGATGGAGCGCCATGAACCAGGCGTAGGCGTGGGCCGTGGGCAGCAGCAGGAACAGCGGCAGGCCCAGCGGGTACAGCGGGCTGGCCTGCCCGGCAGCCAGCAGCGGCAGCCCGGTGAGGATGGCGGGGTTCCACAGTGGGAACTCCGCGGAGAGGTAGCTGGACTTCACCAACTCCTTCCAGGAGTAGTTCTGCAGGATCATGTCGGCCGCCAGGTCGTTGTGCGGCACGGTCACACCGTAGGCGGCGGCCAGGGGCTTCCATGGCTGGAAGTTGAACAGGGCGTCGGCCGGCAGCAGGGCGCGGCCGGTGAGCAGGGCCGGCGCGACGACCAGGAGCGAGGCGAAGAGCAGGAAGGCGAGGGGAGGCAGGTCCGGGTGCCGGAGCCACCGCCTCATGAGCGTGCCCTCCCCGCTACGAGCGGAAGCGAAGGTCCCACACCCGCCAGAAGGCTTCCCACACAATCTTCAACGACATTTTCGAGTCGCCGGCTACGCGGTCGGCGAAGTGGATGGGCACCTCGATGAACCGGGCGCCGTTGCGGTGCGCCAGGTACGCCATCTCCACCTGGAAGACGAAGCCCTCGCTTTTCACCTGGTCCAGGGGGATGCGCTCCATGATCGACCGGCGGTAGCAGCGGAAGCCGCCAGTCACGTCGTAGAAGGGCAGGCCGGTCATGAGGCGGGCGAAGTTGTTGCCGCCCTTGCTGAGTGCCCGGCGTTTCGGGCCCCAGTGCTCGTCGAGGCTGCTGCCGGCGACGTAGCGGGACCCGACCACCACGTCCGCATCGGCGATGCGCTGCAGGAAGACCGGGATGGTGGTGAGCGGGTGCGAGAAGTCGGCGTCCATCTGGATGATCAGGTCGGCGCCACGGTCCAGGGCGGTCTGGAACCCCTGGATGTAGGCGCGGCCCATGCCCAGCTTGCCGGGACGGTGCACCACCGCCATGAAGTCGGGCGACTCGGCGGCGAACTGGTCGGCAAGCCTGCCGGTGCCATCGGGCGAGTTGTCGTCGACCACCAGCAGCGACAGGCCGGGGATGCCCAACGCCCGCAGGCGGGGCACCATGACCGACAGGTTCTCCCGCTCGTTGTAGGTGGGGATGACGATGATGACGCGTGGCGCGATGGTCATGGGTCAGTGGGCGTGAGCGGCGTGGGTGCTGTCGGCCGTCTCCACCGAGCAGTAGAGGTCGGCGGTGTCGAAGCCCTCGACCTCGAGTTGGATGGTGCTGTGGCGAATGCCGAACCGGTTCAGCAGCATGCGGTTCATGTCCGCCAGCACCGCACTGGCGCCGCTGACCGAGGTGTCGTCGACAGTGACGTGGGTGCTGAGGGCGCGGATCTCCGGGCTGATGGACCAGATGTGCAGGTCGTGCACGTCGCGCACCCCGGTCACGCCGTACATGGCCCGCACCACCTCGGCAATGTCGACACCGCGGGGTGTGCTTTCCAGCAGCACGTTCATGGCCTCCCGCGCAATGCGGAACGACCCGATAGTGATGATGCCCGAGATGACCACGCTTGCGATGGGGTCGGTCCAGTACCACCCGGTGAGCAGGATGACGGCCCCGGCGGCAATGACGGCCACGGAACCGAGTACGTCGCCCATCACGTGCAGTAGGGCGCTGCGCACCGCCAGGTTGTGGCCGTGCCCCTGCAGGGTAAACAGTACAAACAGATTGACCGCAAGTCCGACCACCGCCACCCCGAGCGTTAGGCCGCCCTCCACCGGTTGGGGGTCCAGCAGGCGGCGGTAGGCTTCGGCCATGACGGCCAGCGACACACCTACCAGCAGCGCGGCATTGAACAGCGCCACGAAGATGCCCACCCGGTGGTAGCCGAAGGTCATCTGGGCGTTGGACGGCCGTTGGATCTGCCGCACGCCATACCACGAGAGCATGAGGGCCAGCAGGTCCGAGAACACGTGTCCGGCGTCGCTGAGCAGGGCCAGCGAACCGGCGGCGAACCCGCCCACCACCTCGGCCAGCAGCACCACCAGCGTGACGGCCACCGAGATCGCCATGCGCCGGCTCATGAGGCTGCCGCCTGGGCGCTCTGGATGCGGGCCTGCATGCGGCGGTGGCGGCGGGCGGTGCAATCGTCCATCACCACCGTCATGCCGGCGGCGCGGGCCTTGGCGGCGGCCGTCTCGTGCACCACGCCGTCCTGCAACCACAGGGCGGTGGCGCCCACCGCGATCGCTTCGTCCACGACCGCCGGCACGTGCTGCGGCTGCCGGAAGACGTCCACCAGGTCGAAGGGTTCGGGGATGGACCGGAGGTCCGGGTAGCAGCGCTCGCCCAGCACCTTGGTGAGTTGGGGGTTGACCGGGATGATGCGGTAGCCCTGCGACTGCAGGTAGGCCGCCACCTGGTAGCTGGGGCGCTGCGGATTGTCGGACATGCCGACCACCGCTATCACCGTGCTGGCTTGCAGCAGGCGTTCGGCGGTGTCCTGGGGCTGTGTGGCGGCGTTTCCAGACATAACCAATTCCCCGGTATTGTACCGCCCGCCCCCCGCCTGCGCCATAAGCGTGCTCACACAGGGTCAACCCGCGGCACATTGCCGTTCGCTCGAAGCTTGTGCGCCTTTGGGTGGGACACGGTTGCCTGAGCTTGTCGAAGGCACCCGTGGGGTGGGGCGGCGCGAGCCGGACGGATGGACCGGCAGGGGGCACCATCCAGCGTGGTTCGACGGGCTCACCACGACGTGTACGCAATGAAGTATCGCCAGCTGGGATGACCGTCTCAACCCGGACCATGTTATCAGCCACCGTAATCTGCTCTACCACCAAACGCAGGATCTGCTGGCGCTCTTCAAAGGTCGCTGCCTCGACGCCAGCGGTGACCGTGCGGCAAAAGCGCTCGATGTCCGCCACCGCATCTCGGTTAGCCCGTTGAGCGTCCACCTCGGCGAGGGCCTCTTTGGCACCGCGCGCGAGTTCCTGTCGCCGCTGCCGTAAGCGGGTCATCTCCACTTTGTAGCGGTCCAAGTCGACCGCCTCGTTCATGTACGCGGCGGTCAGGCGGTCCTCCTGCGCTTGGACCCGTTTGAGCTCCAGTGCAAGGTGCTTCTGGGTCAGCTCCGGAGTGGTCGAGTCGCCACGCTCGGCAAGCCGCCGCTCATAGTCCGCCACCAGCAGTTCTGGCCGTCGCAATGCCTCGGTCACGAGCGTCCATACGGTTTCCTCCAGTTGCTGCCCCGGCAAACGTCCGGTCCGACAGCGCTGACCGGTGGAAGAGACCGTGGGGTTAACACGGGCACAGCGATAGCCGCTCCGCCCCCGGTCGGTAAACCCCACACAGCTGCCGCCGCAGGCCGCACAGCGAACAAGCCCACGCAGTAGATACGCATGCCGCTTGTTGTTGCGGGCGGCATAGCGGCTGTTGGCGCCCAGCTGAAGCTGTGCTGCCTCCCACTGGGCCTGCTCGACGATGACCGGTACAGGGATGGCGATCCAATCCTCCACCGGACGGGGTTTGCTGCCGGTTTTCAGATGCTGTCGGTACACCGCAGTCGAGCTGAGGCGGTGCGCCGGGACCACACCCTGGGTCCGCTGGTACCACAAGGTGCCTTTGTAGGCGGCATTCCGGAGGATGCGGTCCACGGCCGTGGGTTGCCACTGGGCGGCGCCACGCGCGGTCGGCACCCCCTGCGCCGTCAGCCGCACCGCAATGCCCCGCACGCTCGACTGCTCGTCCACCAGCCAGCCGAACATCTTCCGCACCACCGCAGCCTGCAGATCATCCACATCGAGCCGTGCCCGCTCATGATCGCTGCGCCGCACGAAGCGGTAGCCGTAGGGGGCATGACCACCGACCAGCGCCCCCTGCCTGGCCCAGAACAGCTTGCCGCGGCTGGTGTCCTCGAGGATCTTGACCCGGTAGTACTCGCTGAACAGGCCATGGAACCCCAGCACCAGCTGACCTGCGGCGGTGTCGTCCACGACAATGTTCACAAACTCAGGCCGCACCCCTGCCTGCCGCAGCTCCTCAACCACGATGAGCAGCAGCACTTGAGAACGGGCCAAACGATCGGTGGCGTTGAACAGCGCGACATCGATTGCGCCGGTGCGGGCGAGGTCCCGCAGCCGGTCGAGTTGGGGGCGAGTGGCGGTGGTGCCGCTGTACCCCTCGTCCAGGCATTCGGCCACCACCGCATAGCCCTTGTCCGCGGCGTGGCGGCGCAGGGCGGCAATCTGGCTCTGGATGGTATCTTCCTGCTCCTGCCGTTCCGACGAGACCCGCGCGTAGAGGGCGACTCTGGTCATGACCAACCTCCAAGTGGGAATGGCGCAGGCTGCCGCTGCGCGATGGCGCGGTCAGGATCCTGCGCGAGGCTCACGGTGCGCACATCATTCTGTTTCCGCTGCTCCCTGTTCTGGCCTCCGGTTCGGCCGCTTGGCCGTGGTCTTAGCGCCCTGGATGAATACCGAGCACTCCCCGGCGAGCACGCCGCGTAACGCCAGGCGGTCGATGAGAGCACCAGCCGCGCGGGCATAACGCTGGACGCGGTAATAGCTCGCAACCGCAGCTTCCTCTTCCCGCGTTGGCCCTGGGAGTTCGCCATCGCGCTCATCAGCCGGCGCGCCGGGGATGCGGCACAAGGCCTCCAGTCTGCCCTGCGCGAGGCGCTCCGTATCGGCCGGCGCCTTCACTTCATGCTGTGTGCCTAGCGCCGCCGCCAGCGCGCGTCTGTGCCCAGCAAAACTCACCAGCTCCTTGCTCCACTGCTTCAAGGCAACTCCGAGCGCAGGCTCATGCTGCTGCAGGAGATCGCGCAGCAGCAGCCTGCGTCGCGCTGCGGGCATCTCGGGATCCATCCGTATCCCCAGCGGTGTGCCATTCACGAGCACCGTCAACCCGTCGAGCAGCTTCTTCAGATCGTCAGTCCCGAGATGGCGGCCGCTGCCGGAGACGGGATCGAGGGCGACGATGTCCCCGAATTGCTCCGCCACTGCGATCACCTGCACAGCGTGGTTGCGCAGCGCCTCCACATCGAGCGAGCGCCGCACCGCCTCCCAATGGTCGTGGTCGTAGCGAGCCTGCAGCTTGTCGACCGCCAGCTTCACAGTGCGGGGGTCGACCTGCGCCTCATGGGCAATGGTGCGGTACGAGTCGCCCTGTTGCACCCGTCGCGCCCAGTCTTCTGCATCGGTTGGTGTGTACGCCCTGCGAGGCATAGGTTCTGTTCCGTCTTTGTACTGGTGTCTTATAGCAGTTTGGCACTGATCGCTGCTCCCCGCAAGCTGGCCTAAGAGCAATCCTCAGCCCCTGGGTAGAGCGCACCGTATGCCAACGCCGCACGCCGCTAAACGCACCAACCAACTGCCGTTGCCACCGGCGGAACTGGTCAGGGTGGCGGCGCCCGATGCGGTGGCGCGGGTCGAACGCGCGCTGGCCCTGCTGCTGGTCATTGGTCTCCGTAACGCGGCGGCATCGGCGGCAGACGCGGAGCGGGGTCCGCCGGCGGTGCAGTGAGCCCGCGTTCTTATGGGCCAGCATGCGGCCACGTGCCGCCATTTATGGTCCACGTAGCGTCCACACCGTCGTGTGGGGAGAGGGATCGGAGATGACCCAACTGCAGCAGTGGTGGCGACGGGTCTTGCGCTGGCTCGGGAAGCGGCGGCGGTTCGGCGCTGGCAGCCGGGCCCTCAGCCCGCAGGAGACGCAACGGGTGCTCGACCTGAAGCGGAGCGGAGCATCGAACCGTGCGGTCTCGCGTGCCACCGGCATCCATCGTGCAACGGTCGCCCGGATATGGGAGCGTCGTCATCTCCCGTCGTTGACCCTTGAAGACTTCGCGCAACAGGCCCAGCGGATAACGCCTGACGAGACGTTCGGCGACCAAGGGACTGCTGAACCCCGCACCTCGGACCACCACCCACCTGCTGCGCCCCCCGTCTCGTCGGGGCGGATGAGTGCCGAGCACGCACTGAGGGTTCGGATACTCACTGAGTTGATCACGTTCTATATCCACTACGCAAAACGCCATGACCCCACCGGTCTCGCCGTCCTCGCACGTCGCGCGTTGCGGCAGCTCCTGAATACGGGAGACACTGGTTTGGACCTGCGCCTCGCGCTCATGGAGTCCGACGACGAGTTCGCACGCGAGCTCGCCGGCCTGCAACGGGAGAAGCTGGTGGGCGAGGGTGGGGCAACGAAGCAAAAGGCGAGGGAACCGCAGCGCAAGTCGCCGCGCCAGTCCGCCATCAGCCGCGAGGTGCTCAGGGTGTTCCGGCAGCGGGATCGGCAAGCGGACCTGCAGGTGTCCAAGGCCATGGACGTGGTGAAAACGGCGCTGGGACCCAAGGGCGCAGTCACCGAGTTCCTTCGTCTTCTGCGTCCGAAGCCAAAGGTGACCACGGCAACGAGTCCATCGCCGTCGCCCAAAGGTGGTGACACCAACCAACTGCACCCGCCTGGTCGTGACAACCCTGTGGAACCCCTGCCCGGCCTGCCCGAAGCGTTCTACCACCTGGGGTGGGGCAGGCTGCCAGCGGCCCGCCCGAGCCCGAGCGATGATGCTCCTCCGCAATGACCAGGTGTGGAGGAGCCGGTTCGCCCTATTGGGGCTTGTTATCCACGGCGGGGTAGGTTGGCTGCGCTGCTTGTTGAATCTTGCGCCGTTAGGCTCTACCCTGCCGGTAGTGGACCGTTATGTTTGCGTAGGGTTTGGGGTACCGCATTGGCGCTTTTGCACTACACTATCGCGTACTCATGAGAGCATCGGATTGCTCGGGGAGTACGCGATGAACGTGGTGCAGGAAGACCTCGATTCGTTGGTCCAGTGGGCGAAGTTCAGGGCTTGCACTCCTTGCCGGGTGTCCGAGGAGCCCGTGCATCCCGGATGCGAGACGGCGTTCCACGTTGCGCGCATGCTCACTGCTCTGAAGCGGTTCGAGGGGGCCACCGTCGACGGCATGCCCGTGGCCGGCTGGCTGCTCGAAGAGGCTTAAAGACCCCGGTCGGAATACTGAGTTCAATGCCCAAACCCGAAGCACGCGCCCGCCAGAACATCGACGCCGCCCTCGAAGCCGCCGGCTGGGTGGTGCAGGACTTTCGCGCGGTAAATCTCCGGGCGGCCCGCGGCGTGGCCGTGCGCGAGTTCAAGATGGCCAACAACTTCGATGAGGCGGACTACCTGCTGTTCGTCGACGGCAAGGCGGCCGGGGCGGTGGAGGCCAAGAAGGCGGGCGAGACCCTCACTGGCGTCGAGGTGCAGTCCGAGAAGTATTCGGTGGGCATGCCGCCCGCGCTGCCCGCCCACCGTCGCCCCCTGCCGTTCCTGTACGAGAGCACCGGCATCGAGACTCGCTTCACCAACGGCCTGGACCCCGAGCCCCGCAGCCGCAATCTGTTCTGCTTCCACCGCCCCGAGACGCTCGCCGCCTGGCTGGGCATCGACCCTTCGGTGGGTGCGGCGCCGGATGGCCTGCACATGGTGGCGGAGCCGGGCGTCACCTGGACGCCGTCCACCTTCCTGGCCCGCATGCAGCACCTGCCGCCCATCGCGGCAGGCTCGCTGTGGCGGGTGCAACTGGAGGCGGTGCGGGCTCTCGAGAAGTCACTGGCCGAAGGACGGCGGCGGGCGCTCATCCAGATGGCCACCGGCAGCGGCAAGACCTTCACCGCCATCACCGCCACCTACCGGCTGCTGCGCTATGGCGGGGCCAAGCGGGTGCTGTTCCTGGTGGACCGCAACAACCTGGGCCGCCAGGCGAAGAAGGAGTTCGACGCCTACACCCTGCCCGACGACGGCCGGAAGTTCACCGAGGTCTACAACGTGCAGCACATGACGGCCAACCGGGTGGACGATGCAGCGCGGGTCTGCATCTGCACCATCCAGCGGCTGTTCGCCATGCTGCAGGGCAAAGAGGATGTGGATGAGGCGGCCGAGGAGGGTTCGCTGTTCGACTCGGCCATGGACGTGTTCAAGCAGCCGGTCCCCGTCAGCTACAACCCGAAGGTGCCGGTCGAGACCTTCGATATCGTGTTCACCGACGAGTGCCACCGCTCCATCTACAACCAGTGGCGGCAGGTGCTGGAGTACTTCGACGCCTCGCTGATTGGCCTCACCGCCACGCCGTCGGCCCAGACCCTCGGCTTCTTCGAGCGCAACCTGGTGATGGAGTACAACCACCAGCAGGCGGTGGCCGATGGCGTGAACGTCGACTTCGGCGTCTACCGCATCCGCACCGCCGTCACCGGTCAGGGCGGCCAGGTGCCCGCCGGCGAGGTTGTGGATCGCCGCGACCGGCGCACCCGCAAGGTGCGCTGGGAGGCGCTGACCGACGACCTGCAATACAGCGGCAAAGACCTGGACCGGGCGGTGGTGGTGCCCGATCAGATTCGCACCGTCATCCGCACCTTCAAGGACAAGGTGTGCACCGAGATCTTCCCCGGCCGCACCGAGGTGCCCAAGACCCTCATCTTCGCCAAGGACGACAGCCACGCCGACGACATCGTAAAGATCGTGCGCGAGGAGTTCGGCCGCGGCAACGACTTCGCCCAGAAGATCACCTACACCAGCCACATCGCTCGCATCGTGGACCCTGTGACCGGCGAGACCACCGGTTACAAGTCCAGCGGGGTGAAGCCCGAGGACCTGCTGCAGGCGTTCCGCAACGCCTACTTCCCCCGCATCGTCGTGTCGGTGGACATGATCGCCACCGGTACCGACGTGAAGCCCCTGGAGATCGTGATGTTCATGCGGGCCGTGAAGAGCCGCACCTACTTCGAGCAGATGGTGGGCCGCGGCGTGCGGGTGGTGTCGCCCGCCGAGTTGCAGGCGGTGAACCCCCAGGGCGTTACCGTCAAGGACCACTTCATGGTGGTGGACTGTGTGGGCCTGGCCGAGGAAGACCTGGTGGACAACAAGCCGCTGGACCGCCAGCCCTCGGTACCGCTGGACAAGCTGTTGCAGGCGGTGAGCCTGCACGACAACCGGGAGGAGGTGGTGTCCACCCTGGCCAACCGGCTGGTGCGGCTGGACCGCCAGCTCACCGACACCGAGCGCAATGCCGTGCAAAACCTGGCGGGCGGGCTCAGTCTGCACGACATGGTGCAGAACATCGTGCACGCGCTGAACCCAGACACGCAGGAGGCGGCGGCCACCACGCTGGCGGGCGGCGCCGAACCCACCGAGGCGCAGGTGACGGCGGCGGCCGGCGGCCTGCTGGCGAACGCCGTAGCCCCGCTGGCCGACAACCCGGCCCTGCGCCAACTGCTGCTCACCCTGCGCCAGCAGCACGAGCAGACCATCGACCGGGTGACCGCCGACACCCTGCTGGAGGCGGGCGTGGACGGCAAGGCGCGCGAGCAGATGCAGCAGATGGTGCACGACTTCCAGACCTTCCTGAAGGAGCATGTGCACGACATCACCGCCCTACAGGTGCTCTACAGCCGCCCCTACCAGCAGCGGCTGCGGCGGGCCGACGTGAAGGCCCTGGCCGAAGCGTTGCAGGCCCCGCCCCGTTCCTGGACCCCCGAACGGCTGTGGCAGGCGTACGCCGCGGTGGACCGCGGCAAGGTACGGGGCAGCGCCAAGAGCTTCTCCGACATCGTGGCGCTGGTGCAGTATGCGCTGCAGCAGGAAGCCGAACTGCGGCCCTACCCCGAGAACGTAGAGCAGCGCTACCAGCGCTGGCTCGACCAACAGGCCGGCAACGGCGCCCGCTTCACCGCCGAGCAGCGCTGGTGGCTGGACGCCATCAAAGACCAGATCGCCGCCAACCTGGAGATGACCATAGACGACTTCGAGGAGACGCCCTTCGGGGCGCAGGGTGGCGCGGTGCGGGCCTATCAGGCGTTCGGCGGGAAGCTGCGTGAGGTGGTGGAGGAGTTGAACAAGGTGCTGGTGGCGTGAGTGAGGAACTAAGTACAGATGAGTGAGCCGTTAAAAGAGTTGCGATCCTTGTCGGACGAAGAGATCATCACTAAGCATGATAATCTTGCTGGACACACTCAGCCTGGCGTGAACCACTACCTCCAAGAGATGTACCGTCGTGACCAAGATCGTCAAACGAGGCAAGTGCTCCTCTACACCCGCTGGATCACCTGGATGACAATGATTATCACTGCATTGACGATCGTGAACGTCCTCGCAGTCGTTAAGAGTGTCTTCCCCTGAGCTCATTAACGCTGGCAGGCGTACCAGACGGTTGGGCGCTACCCAAGCTCGTCGATGTCGTTAGCCTGAACCCCGGCTGGGATTCCATGCCGACCGGCGACGAATTGGTCTCGTTCGTCCCTATGGCCGCTGCTGAGGCGGGTACCGGGTATCTGGATGCCTCGACACTTCGACCTGCCCAGGAGGTGAAGTCTGGCTTCTCTAGGTTCCGAGAGGAGGACGTTCTTTTCGCCAAGATAACTCCGTCGATGGAGAACGGGAAGGTTGTGGTAGCGCGAAAGCTTCACAACGGGCTTGGCGCCGGAACAACTGAGTTTCATGTGCTAAGACCGAAGTTCGCGATGCTTTCCGAGTTTCTGCTGTACTTCCTACTCCAGGAGGACTTTCGACGGGAAGCCCGAGGGCGCATGAAGGGTGTGGCTGGGCAACTGCGTGTCCCCGTGGAATTCCTGGCAGAGGCTGTCCTGCCCCTTCCCCCACTCCCCCGAACAACACCGCATCGTCGCGGCCATCGAGGCGCACTTCAGCCGCCTGGACGCAGCGGTGGCGGCGCTGCGGCGGGTACAGGCCAACCTCAAGCGCTACCGTGCGTCGGTGCTGAAGGCCGCGTGCGAGGGGCGGCTCGTGCCCACCGAGGCCGAGTGGCCTACGACCACGTTGGCCGAATTGCTGGACGAACCACTAATCAATGGCCGCTCCGTGCCTGATGCTGAGCATGGGTCCGACGGATTCCCGGTGTTGCGTCTGACAGCGCTTAGAAAAGGCCGGATTGCGCTAGCGGAAAGGAAGCTCGGGGCCTGGTCCCCCACGGAAGCCAGACGATTCTTGGTGAAGCGGGGCGATTTCTACGTTTCACGCGGGAACGGCTCTCTGCACCTAGTTGGTCGAGGGGGCCTGCTGTGGGATGCCCCAGACGCTGTGGCCTTCCCCGACACCCTGATTCGCGTCCGGTGTAACCCGAGGAAGATCACGCCCCGCTACCTGGCGTTGGTCTGGGACTCCCAAATTGTGCGTTCCCAGTTGGAACGCAAAGCGCGGACCACTGCGGGCATTTACAAGGTGAATCAGTCCGATTTAGAAATAGTGGCCTTCCCCCTGCCGCCCCTATCTGAGCAAGAGGTCGTAGCAGGCGAACTCGAACGGCGCCTGTCGGTGCTGGATGAGGTCGAAACCTCCGTCACCAACCAACTCGCCCGCGCCGAACGCCTCCGCCAGTCCATCCTCAAGCGGGCGTTCGAGGGCCGGCTGGTGCCCCAGGACCCCAACGACGAACCCGCCAGCGTGCTGCTGGAGCGCATCCGGGCCGAGCGGGCGGCCGCCCTGGGGCAGTCCCCGCTCAGGCGCAGTGGGCGTCCTGCCCGCCAACCGGCGCTTGAATCCGCCGTCCCCCCGGTCCCGTGACGGTCAGCTTCCGCACTGCGCGGCTGCTGCAGGCCTTTGAGCACGCAGCCGAGGCGTATCGGCTGTGGGGCAAACCGGCTGGCGAACGGTATATCCAGCGGGTCCAGTACATCCTCGACGCCCCCAGCGTTCAGGCGCTGTACGATATCCGGTCGCTCCGGCTTCACCCGCTGTCGGGCCCGCTGGCGGGCCGCCACGCCATGGTGCTGGTGGACCGCTGGCGCTTGATTCTGACGATCGAAGGTGACACAGTGACCATTGAAGAGGTGAGCAACCACTATGGCGACTGAACCCTCCAGCGAGTATCACTCCGACCTCCCGGTCCCCCCCGGCGACCTGCTGGCCGAGGAGATCGAAGCCCGTGGCCTCACCCGTCGCGCCTTCGCAGTGGCCTTGGGCCTCTCCTCACAGTCGGTGGGCGAGTTGCTGCGCGGCCGCCGCGCCGTCACCGCCGAGACCGCGTTAGAACTGGAGCGGGTCCTGGGGGTCTCCGCCCTGTTCTGGCTGCGCCTCGAAGCCAGCTACCGTCTCGCCCTGGCCAAGCAGCGGCGGCAGGCCCAGTCGGCGTAGCGGGCGGCCATCGCAAGCCCCATGACCACCAACGGCGCCCAGGTCAGCCAGAAGCTGTGGAACTACGCGGGCGTGCTGCGTGACGACGGCCTGAGCTACCAGGACTACCTGGAGCAGATCACCACCCTGCTGTTCCTCAAGCTGGCCCACGAGCGCACCCTGCCCCCGATCGACCATCCGTCGGTGGTGCCCCGCGGCTACGACTGGCCCAGCCTGCTGGCCCTCGACGGCATCGAACTGGAGCAGCACTACCGGACGCTCCTGGAGCACCTGGGCACCCAGCCGGGCATGCTGGGCCTCATCTTCCGCAAGGCCCAGAACAAGATCCAGAACCCCGCCCTGCTGCGCCGCCTCATCGTCGACCTCATCGACAAGGAGCAATGGTCGGCCCTGAGCGAAGACGTGAAGGGCGATGCCTACGAGAGCCTGCTGGAACGCAACGCCCAGGACGTGAAGGGTGGCGCCGGCCAGTACTTCACCCCCCGCCCCCTCATCCAGGCCATCGTGGAAGTCATACGGCCGCAACCCGGCGAGCACATCGCCGACCCCGCCTGCGGCACCGGCGGGTTCCTGCTGGCCGCACACCACTACGTGGCCGACCCCCAACGCAACCCCAACCTCACCGCCGAGCAGAAGCGCCACCTGCGCCTGAGCGCCCTCTGGGGCCGAGACATCGTGGACGGCGTTACCCGTCTCTGCGCCATGAACCTGCTGCTGCACGGCATCGGCCCCACCGACGAGCCGGTCATTCCGCCCGTGGATACCGACGACAGCCTGCGCACTTCACAAAAGCAATTCGAAGTGGTGCTCACCAACCCGCCCTTCGGCCGCAAGTCCAGCATCCGGTCCATCAACGACCTGGGCGAGCAGGAGCGGGAGTCGCTTGAGTACCTGCGGGAAGACTTCTGGGCGTCCACCAGCAACAAGCAGCTCAACTTCCTGCAGCACGTCTACACCATGCTGGAGACCAACGGACGTGCGGCCATCGTGGTGCCCGACAACGTCCTGTTCGAGGGCGGCGCCGGCGAGGTCATCCGCCGCCGTCTGCTGCAACAGTGCGACGTGCACACCCTGCTGCGGCTACCCACCGGCATCTTCTACGCCCAGGGCGTGAAGGCCAACGTGCTGTTCTTCGACCGCCGCCCCGGCCGGGAGAAGCCGTGGACCGACAAGTTGTGGATTTACGACCTGCGCACCAACCAGCACTTCACCCTCAAGACCAACCCGCTCCAGCGCGCCGACCTGGATGGCTTCGTGGACTGCTACCACGCCGGCAACCGCCACGAGCGCACCGCCACCTGGGCCCCCGAGACCCCAAACGGCCGCTGGCGCGCCTACACCTACGACGAACTGGCCCAGCGCGACAAGGCCAACCTCGACGTCTTCTGGCTCAAAGACGAGAGCCTGGAGGCCAGCGAGAACCTCCCTGACCCGGATATCATCGCTGCCGAGATCGTCGAGGACCTGCGGGCCGCGTTGGAACAGATGGAGGCGATAGCCGGGGAGTTGGTGGCGGAATGACGAGAATGCTCTAATGGAGGAGCCATGCCCGACTACCGAATCATCCCTGAAATGGCGCAGAACCTGGGGATGGAAGAGCCCGCCGTTGCAGCGGTCATCGCCGAGTTCGCTCTCCAACTACACCGCTATGCCTGTGAGTACACGGGTTTCAACGGAGACTACATCGGAGAGGACCTGCGCTATCAGGTCCCGCCACAGGCTCTATACCACCTTCTGTATTTCCTGGATCGGTTCAGCGAGCACTACAGCTGGGAGCCCGGCAGCGCTCACGAATATCTTCTTAGGATGGGCAAGATCGCCGATTGGGCCCCGTTTGGACACCAGACTGAAGGCTGGATGAGACCTGAAGGCCAGCATGGGACCAGCGAGCCACCATCACCATGAACGGATCGCGCGCGTTTCTGCCCAGCTAGGACAAGTGCCTGCGGATCTCTTGAAACTGCTCCGGGGTGATCTCGCCCGCTGCCAACCGGCGCTTGGCGATCTCCAGGGGCGTTTCCGCCGGCCCCGTGCCTGGGTGATGGGTCAGCCGATTGATGGCCCACACGACCAGCAGGATAACCCCCGCCCAGAACAGCAGCATCCACATGCCGCCGAACAGCATGCCCCAACCCCAATTCCCGTCGTATCCCCACATCATGGTGTTTGCCTCTCGTTATCCACTCAGGCCGCTGCGTACTTCGCAGGGTCGGCAATGAACGTGTTGTGGCAGGCCGCAGAGCAGAAGTAGTACTGCTTGCCCAGATAGTCCGTCTTTGCCGCCGCCTGCTCCGGCTGTACCGCCATGCCGCAAACGGGGTCCTTGACCATCGTTAACACCTCCTTGGTTTGGTCTTGTGCCACTTCGATAATGACCGGTGCGGCTGCACGAGGGTCTCTTGGCGTCAGCGCCTGCTGTGCGTGCCAGGTACGAAGCCGGTTGGCGTTGCCCACCACCGACAATGAACTCAGGGCCATTGCCCCTGCGGCGATCATCGGGCTGAGCAGCAACCCTGTGAAGGGGTAGAGCACCCCGGCAGCGATCGGGATGCCGATGGCGTTGTAGCCGAAAGCGAACACCAGGTTCTGCTTGATGTTGGCCATCGTCGCCTTGCTCAGGGCGATCGCGGTCACCAAGCCCTGCAGATCACCCGAGATGAGCGTGATGTCTGACGACTCGATGGCCACGTCGGTCCCTGTGCCGATGGCCAGTCCGACGTCGGCCTGGGCCAATGCAGGGGCGTCGTTGATGCCGTCGCCCACCATGCCGACGCGCTTGCCCTCGGCCTGCAACCGCTTCACCTCCAGCGCCTTGTCCTGCGGCAGCACCTCGGCGAGGACGCGCGTGATACCGACCTGACGGGCGATGGCTTCGGCCGTGCGGCGGTTGTCGCCGGTGATCATGGCGACCTCGACGCCGAGCCGCTGCAGGGCAGCGACAGCGTCAACCGAATCCTCCTTCAAGGTGTCAGCCACGGCAACGATGCCCGCGGCAGCGCCATCGACGGCGGCAAACATCGGCGTCTTGCCTTGGCTTGCCAGTTCGGTGGCGACCGTTTCCAGCGCCCCCGTGTCGATACCCGCGTCGGCGAGCAGCCGGGCATTGCCGACGAGCAGCTCGTGCCCTTCGATGGTGACACGGATGCCCTTGCCGGTAACGGACTCAAAGGTGGTGGGCTCCGTCAGTGGGATGCCTCGTGCTTTCGCACCATCGACAATAGCCTGCGCCAGCGGATGCTCCGACGAGCGTTCGGCCGACGCCACCAACCGCAAGAGCGCAGCGTCATCGAGGGCGCCGACCGTGCGCACGTCGGTCAGGGCAGGCTTCCCCTTGGTCAGGGTGCCGGTCTTATCAAGGACCACGGTGTCCAACTTGTGGGCCGTCTCCAGCGCCTCGGCCGAACGGATGAGAATGCCGCTCTGCGCACCCTTGCCGGTGCCAACCATGATGGACAGCGGTGTCGCAAGCCCCAGGGCGCAGGGGCAGGCGATGATGAGCACCGCCACGGCGTTCACCAGGGCGTGGGTCAAGGTCGGCGCAGGGCCAAAGTCGAACCACACCACAAAGGTGGCGATGGCGATGAACATCACGGCCGGCACGAAGACACTCGCCACCTGATCGGCCAGGCGCTGGATGGGGGCCTTGGACCCCTGGGCCTGCTCCACCAGCCGCACGATCTGCGCCAGCATGGTGTCCTTGCCCACTTTGGTGGCGCGGAACCGGAAGGCCCCGGTTTGGTTGATGGTGGCGCCGATGACGGTCTCATAAGGTCCCTTGGACACGGGCAGACTCTCACCGGTCACCATCGACTCGTCGAGGGTGGAGCGACCCTCCAGGATGACGCCATCGACCGGGACCTTCTCGCCGGGCCGCACCAGGACGGTATCACCCAACTGCACGGTTTCGACCGGAACGTCCTGTTCTTGCCCATCCCGCAGCACCCGCGCCGTCTTGGCCTGCAGTCCCAGCAGCTTCCGAATGGCCTCGCTGGTGCCGCCTTTGGCGATGGCCTCGAACAGGCGCCCCAGCAGGATGAGGGTGAGGATGACGCCCACCGCCTCGAAATAGACCTGCCGCAAGCCCTCCGGAACCGCGCCGGGGAATGCCGTGACGAACAAGCTGTAACCGAACGCCGCCACCGTGCCGAGGGTGATCAGGCTGTTCATGTCGGCGGTGCGGTGCGTCAGCGCCAGCCAGCCGGTACGGTGCACCGGCCATCCGGTGTACGCCATGACGGGAGCGATGAACGCCAACTGCACCCACGGGCTGTGCAGGAACTCGGGCACCAGCGCCATGCTGATGAAGTCGCCCACCATGACGGCGTACAGCACCGGTAGGGTGAGCACCGCACCGAGCACCACTCGGCGGGTCAGGTCTGCTTGCTCCGCCTTGCGGTCGGCCGCCTCGCGGTCCTCCGTCTCGGCGCTGCCTGGCTCGTGGCGGTGCTCGCTGCGGAACCCGGTCTTGGTGATAACGCGCTGGATCTGCTGAGGCGACATCTGCTGAGGGTCATACGCTACGGTGACCCGGTTCGCCCCGAAGTTGCCATGCACCTCGTCGACGCCGGGGAGGTTCTGCAGCGCTTTTTCTATTGTGACGAGGCAGGTCGGGCAGGTCATGCCATTGGAAGAGATGTAGAACTCGGCCTGCTCGGGCTGGGCCACCGCCAGCGTTGGACCAACGCCTACCGCCTCGGCGAAAGGTCCGGCCGACGCTGGCAGCCCCGGCGCCGGGGCTGCCCCAGCCGCCTCCACGATAAGCGTTCCATGCAGCATGTTCATGCCGCAGGCAAACCCGAACGAACCGGCCTTGTCCGGCGTGAACTCCAGCGTGGTGGTGGTAAACGCTGCCAGGCTCTTGCTCACCTGGAAATCGGGGAAGACAATCCGCGAACTGCAGTCCCCCGCCTCTTGACGGTCGATAATGAGGCGCAGCGGCACGTTCTGCTGCACGCGGATGATGTCGGGCACATACCCGCCCTTCACCGTCATTCGGATTTCTTGGAGCTGTCCGTGGCGCTCTGCACTGATGGCAGCTTTGGGCCCGAAGAAGTAGAACCAGAGGCCAGCGATGAGTGTCGCTCCCAGTAGGGTGACTACAATCTGTTCGATAGCCATGGCACCACCTGGACGAGTCTGGAATCCCTGCTGCTCTCGATGACCTAAACAGACAACGCACCATGCCGGCCGGGGCAACCACGGCTGGCCTGCAGGCGGCATTGCCCGCAGCCCAACCAGTCAGGGTTGCCACCGCCACCAAGCAGCCGCCGCGCTAGGGCGTTACCGTGATGGTCTGATGCATCCCATCTTCGTAGTGGCGGTCCACGTGGCACGCGAACTCGAGCTCACCGGGGCCGTAGGCCTTGGTGAAGGTCACGTCGAAGCTTCCGGTCGCTCCAGCGACGAAATTCTCCTCCTCCACCATACCAAGAGCAAGCTTATCCATCTCCATCATGGGCATCCCGGCCGACGAGGCGGTCATGGGCATGACCATGACCTCGTGGGCCACCTTACCGCTGTTCCTGAGGACAAAATGGTAGGGCACACCGACACGAAACGTGGTTTGTGACGCCTTAATGGAGAACTCGTCGGCGTCAATCTGGACCGTGACAGGCTGCGTGGCAACTGGTTGACAAGCAGCGGCCAACGCTGCGCCGACGAACGTGAGACCGAGAGCTGTTCCGATGTTCAAGAACCGTGCCATTTTCACGCCTTTGGTCGTTGTGTTGGTCTCTTCGTGAGACTGGACTACCCAAAGTGTAGCGGGCAGACCACGACGAAAGGGGGGTGATGACGCATCTGCAAGAGGTCTGCAACGCCTCTTTCGGCAAACGGCACGGCGCAGCCTTGAGCTACTGCCGACGCCGCCAATGCATGACTGTTTCCGTCGTTGGGCAAGCGCATCCATCTGATGGTTCGCCCCCACGTTGCCACTGACGAGATACAGCTTTGGGCGGGGCAGCGACCAACTATTGCGGCGGCGGCTGTGAACCGCACACCAGCCATCGCTGTGAGTGATTATTGATTCGCGACAGCAGACCGGAGTGGTGTCAGGCGATGTTCTCGGCCAGTGCGGGCTGTCGCTTCCGGGTCGACTGCCACCCTTGGGGGTTCGACGAGCACTTCACTCCTTGCCACGAGAGGGGGTGGGAAGGCCCCGCAAACGCGGCCGCGCCTTCTCTGAGGTTGTGAGCGATCGGTTCAGGGTGATGGGCTTTCGGCTAGCTGAACAAAGACGTAGTGCTCCGAGCCAAAAACCTTCGCAATGTCCACGGGGATGCGGATGCGCCCGCCATCCTCCAGTTCGAGCTCCAACTCTCCCAGCGGCATGTCAAATAGTTCGACCAGGGTCATAATCCCAAGGAGGCTTTCTCTGACCATCGTGTAGTCCACGATGGCCGCTCGGTCGGATGCCCCGCAACGGTAGACTGCTCCGCGACCACGCAGACGCTCCACGGGCGCCCTCCTCTGAGAACAAATGTGGGCCCGCCGTACGCCCAGAACCGGGCTCGCCGCCGCAGTGAAGGCGGGCTCCGGAGACCCGCCTTCACGCTCTAATGCGCTGCCCCAACGCTTCGCGCTACGCCAGGGCTCCCTTCCCGCACCAGCGGTAATGGGCTTCCCGTGAAACCGGGCTCCGCTAGCTCTGCGGTCGGGCGTACTGCTCCGCGCTCATCACTTCGATGCCCACGAACCGTTCAGTACCTTCAACCCAGGCATCATGCCCCGGCGGGATGGTGTAGGACTGACCGGCACTGATCCTCTGCTCCGTCCCGTCGTTGAGGCGGACAGTTATGGCCCCAGAAACTGCATAACCAACATGCGCATTTTGGCATGAGTCGGTGCCAGCGACCGGCTTCACGCACTCGGACCAGCGCCAGCCGGGCTCGAAGTTGGACCGGCCGATCGTGTAGCCCTGGAGCCTGACGACCTCAATCTTCGTCTTGCTCGGTGCCCGCGTCTCGTCCGGTGCATCGTGGGACTTTGCTTCTAGCTTATCGACACCAAGGGGGGGTTCCATCTGATACCTCCTGTAGTTTTACTGTGTCGGCTATCTACTTTTCGTGCCTCAGGCCGGGCCTGGCATCGTACCCCGCTTCCATCCCTACCGCATACGGGGATGGCGCGGGCGTTCCGGACGCCCTCCCCCAAGGCAACCGCATCCCTTTAGGGTTTTCGGGCCGCGAAGGTGATGCCTCGTGTATCGAACTCCCGAGCGTCGGACTCATGCTTCGAGCCGGAGAACACGTCGACCTCCCGGCCCCACTGCACGTCCACAAAGCCTGCCTGGGTGAGCACCGCCTGCCACTCTGCTGCCAGCAGAGCGCCGGCAATTCAGCCCGACCAGAGGTCAATGTCGTCCTTGGCGTCCTGCGGCACCGGCTGGTGGACGGTGATGTCGGCGATCTGGATGCGGCCGCCTGGCTTGAGCACGCGTGCGATCTCCCGCATCACCAGCAGTTTGTCGGGGCACAGGTTGATGACGCCGTTGCTGATGACGACGTCGGCCGAGCTATCGGGGAGGGGGAGGCCTTCGGCGTACCCGGCGCGCACCTCTACATTGGCCAAGCCCTTCGATACCGCCCCCGCGGCAGTCTTGGCCCGCATCGCGTCGGTCATGTCGACGGCGGTCACTCTACCGGTAGGTCCAACCTGCCGCGCAGCCAGCAGCGTGTCGAACCCTGCACCACAACCTACGTCCACCACCGACTCCCCCGCCCGGAGCCGACCCATCGCAAGCGGGTTGCCGGTGCCGGCGAATGACTCGACCGTTCCAGGCGGAAGCCATGCCACCTCTTCGGCGTCATACCCCAGCATCTCAGCCAGCGGCGCGCCGGTGTGGAAGTGGAAGCCGAGTTCCGGCTCCTGCGCTACGTCCGTGTATTTCGACTGAATCTGAAAGCGTAACTGCTGCCGGTCCACTCGTGCGGGCACCACGTTCATGGTCATAGTCCGCCGCCTTACAGCGAAATGACACGGTCGTATTGCACGACCAGTTCGTTGAACATCTTCGGCGTTGACCACTGTGCGCCGTACCGGGCCAGGTCTGCATCGGAGGTCCCACGGACCCTCCCGCAGACCCCTCAGACATAGACCGGGATCTTCTCGTCCATAATCGACTGCCACAGTTCGGCCAGCGGCGGCCAGCCAACCCCATGGACGGCGTTGGCGATCGACTCCTGCAGGAGGTAGGCTGCCTCGCCGGCCAGGAAGATGGCCGGCCGCTGCCCGGCCTCGATGGCCCCTTTTGCGAACACGAACGGGAACCCGGCTCGGGTGGGGTCATCCGACCCGTAGGTGCTGGTATACAGAATGTTCATGGCTTTGGCCTCGCTTTCGCTAGTGTAAGTTCGCGGCGCACCTTAGGCGCCGCCGTTAATCCTTCGCCTGCGCTGCGACGACGTCGCAAGTGGTCGCCGGCTTGATGATGACCGAGCCGACCCCCATGAAGGGCGCCGAGAAGGCCGCCACCTGGTGCGGGTGGTCGGCCTCCACCACCATCAGCAGCGTCTCCTCGCCCGGCAGCACGCAGTCCGACAGCACGCGCACGCCGAACGTGGCCGCAGATGCGGCGGTGATGTGCCCGGCCAGCCCCTGCGCCCGCTCTCGATTGCCTGCCGGGCAGGTGTCATCGCGATGCTTATGTTCCACCAGGTACCGTGCCATCCGCACCTCCTCGAACGTGATGTTGGTCCAACCAGGCATTCGCGCCCGCTACCCCACCGTGGTGCACTCCCCTTCTCGGCAGCTGAGCCGTCGGCCTGGACGACTGGCAGCAGGCTAGCACGCTGATATTCTATTGTCAATCAATCAATTGATAAAATGCTAGACTCTGCAATCTGACAATTGTCGATTCGTGTTTCGGGGCGTATCATCAAGGGCATGAATGACCACCGAGTGTTCAAAGACCGCATCTACACGGAGTTCGCCCGCGTGGGTCAGGCTCTGGCCAGCCCCAAGCGGCTGGAGGTGCTGGACCTGCTGGCGCAGGGGCCGCGGCACGTTGAAGCGCTGGCGCAGGACATGCAGTTGCCGGTTGCCAACGTGTCGCAGCATGTGCAGGTGCTCCGCCAGGCCCAACTGGTGCACTCGTCGCGGGACGGCACCAAAACCGTGTACCGGCTCGCCGACCGGGGCGTGCTCCGGCTCCTCTTGTCGTTGCGCTCGGTCGCTGAGACCCAACTGGCGGAAGTGGAGCGCATCAACCGCGAAGCGCGCGGCGCTGACGCAACGACGGGGCTTCTGCCACGGGACGAACTGGAGCGCTTGATTGCCGAGGATCGCGTGCTGGTCGTGGACGTGCGCCCGCCGTTGGAGTACCTGCAGGGCCATCTGCCGGGGGCGCTGTCGCTCCCTATGGAGGACCTGCCGGCGCGAGTGAATCAGATTCCCCGCGATCGCGACGTGGTGGTGTATTGCCGTGGGGCCTACTGCCTGTGGGCCGATGAGGCGTTGCAGGTCCTGCGGGATTCGGGGTTTCGGGTGTTGCGACTGGAGGGTGGCTGGGAGGAATGGTGGGATGACGAGCGGCCGGTGACCGGGGCTCCGGCGGATGCCGCCGAGAAGGTGCAACGATGAAGGTCATCCAGTTCGTGGACGAAGGCCTGGGAAATTCGGCGCATCTGCTGATTTCCGAACGGGCGGGCGTGGCCGCGCTCATCGACCCGCTGCGCGACGTGGACCGCTACCTCGATGCCGCCGCAGCGGCGGGAGTCGCCATTACGCACGTGCTCGAGACCCACGTCCACAATGACTTCATCTCGGGAAGCCGCGAGGTGCTGGTCAAGGGCGGGGTGAAGCTCTACGCGAGCGCGCAGGCCGGGCTGCAGTTCGAGCACCAAGCGGTGCAGGATGGCGACGTGGTTACCGTAGGAGACCTCTCGCTGAGGGTGCTGGCGACGCCGGGGCATACCCCGGAGCACGTGAGCTACCTGGCGAGTGACCCGGCCGCGCCCGGCACGGCGCCGGTGTTGTTCAGCGGTGGCAGCCTGCTGGTGGGTGCGGTGTCTCGCACCGACCTATTGGGGCACGAGCACGCCACCGGGCTGGCCCGCGAGCTGTACCGCAGCCTGCACGAAAAGGTGCTGCCGCTGCCCGACGACGTGACGGTGTATCCAACCCACGGGGCAGGTTCGTTCTGCACCGCCGCCCCCAACTCGGCACGCAGCACCACCATTGGCGCAGAGCGGCGCTTCAATCCCTATCTGCAACCGATGACCTCTGAAGTTTTCACTGAGGCTGTGCTCCACGCGATGCCGAGCTATCCTGCGTATTTCCACCACATGCGCGCCATCAACCAGCGTGGCCCCCGCGTGCTGGGTGGGCTGCCCCACCTGCCGGCGCTCGCCGCACGGGAGGTGCAACGCCGCATCGGTGATGGCGAGGCGGTGCTCGATCTTCGTCCAGTTCAGGACTACGCCACGGCCCATATTCCGGGCGCGTACCACGCCGAACACCGTGACGGGTTCGCGAGTTGGGTGGGCTGGGTGGCGCCCTTTGGTACACCTTTGGTACTGCTGGCCGACGATGCTGCGGTCTTGCCCGACGCTGTCCGGCAGCTCATCCGCATTGGGTACGACACACTCCCTGGGTACCTCGATGGCGGCATGGCGGCGTGGCAGCGGGCCGGGTTTCCGGTGGCTCGGTTCCCTGTGGTGACCGTGGGGGACGTGCGCGCACGGCTTGCGGCAGGCCAGCCGTTGCTTGTGCTCGACGTGCGTCAGGACGGCGAGTGGGAGGCCGGCCACATCGCGAATGCGCGCCATCTGGAGGTCGGGGATGTGCCGGCTCAGGGCAGGGACCTCCCTACCGACCGTCCGATAGCCGTGCACTGCGGGCACTCGGCCCGTGCAGCAACCGCGCTGTCGGTGCTCGAGCGGCAGGGCATGCCGAACCTCCAACTGCTCTATGGTGGGTTCCAGGCATGGTCCGAGGCTGGCCTGCCAACTGTGGTCGATTGAACGCTCCGGCAGTCCAAGCGCCATGACGAGCCTGATGAGCGGCGTGCCGGTGCGGCCATTCCGGCTGGGTCTCAGCGCCAACTGGCAGCAGTTTGCGCTGTTGGTGCTGGTCAATGCCTTTGTCGGCGGCATGGTGGGCATGGAGCGCTCGGTGCTGCCGCTGCTGGCCGAGCAGGAGTTTGGGCTTACCTCTCGCACCGCCATCCTCTCGTTCATTGTGAGCTTCGGAGCCGTAAAGGCGCTGGCCAATCTCTTCGCCGGCCGCCTGGGCGACCGCTTCGGGCGCAAACCGGTCCTCATTGCCGGCTGGCTGGCGGCGTTACCGGTACCCTTGCTGCTGATGTGGGCGCCCACGTGGGGTTGGGTGATCGCGGCAAACCTGCTGCTGGGCGTCAACCAAGGCTTAGCGTGGTCGACCACGGTCATCATGAAGATCGACCTGGTGGGGCCGGCGCGGCGCGGGCTCGCCATGGGGCTCAACGAGGCTGCGGGGTACGGCGCCGTGTCGCTTGCGGCGCTGGCCACCGGCTACATCGCATCGGTCTCCGCGTTGCGGCCGCAGCCATTCTTCCTGGGCATTGCTTTTGCGTTCGCTGGACTGATGCTCTCGGCCTTCTTTGTGCGGGAGACCCGAGGCTATGCCCAGCAGGAAGCGGCAGACCTGCGACCCGCCGGCGCTGCGACCGGCTCCGCTGAGGGGCACCACGGACCGGGCCGGTCGTTTGCCCAGGTGCTGCTGTTCACCAGTTGGAAGGACCGAGCACTCTTCTCGGTGAGCCAGGCGGGTATGGTGAACAACCTGAACGACGGCATGGCGTGGGGCCTCCTCCCGTTCTTCTTCGCGGCGGCCGGCTTGGACGTGGGACAGGTAGCGGCACTCGCAGCGCTCTATCCGGCGGTATGGGGCATGGGCCAGTTGGTCACGGGGGCACTCTCCGACCGGTTGGGACGTAAGAGCATGATCGTGGCGGGCATGTGGCTGCAGGCCGCCGCGATATTTGCCATTCCGCTCGGCCACAACGTCATGGCGTGGTCGGTGGCGATGGTGCTGCTGGGCCTTGGCACGGCGCTGGTGTACCCAACGCTGCTGGCGGCGGTCGCCGACGTTGCCCATCCTGACTGGCGGTCGACCGCAGTCGGCGTCTACCGGTTGTGGCGCGACGGTGGGTACGCGCTTGGGGCGCTTCTCGCAGGGTTCCTGGCTGATGCGATGGGTGTGCCGGCGGCCATCGCCGCGATAGGCGGGCTCACGTTTCTCTCGGGCGCCGTTGCGCTGCTGCGCATGTACGAGACGCTTCCGGCGAGGAGGCATAGAAAGTCGTGAAGGAGCGGCTCTCCTAACTCCCGCAACATGGACCACGGTCGACCAACGCTATGCGTGCGTAGTGCATCGGAGCCGCAGGCCCCGAACATCGTTCAGGCGCTGTCAGCGCTCAGGGCCTGTTATCCTTCACTCATCACCCAATCTGCGGAAGAGGGGCTGCACCCATGGAGGAGTCGTCAGGCTTTCAAGTCTCAGGAAGCGCACCGGGGAACTATGAGCGCTATAACCCGGTCATCATGGCCCCTTTTATCGAAGCTGTCCTGGCAAAGGTGGCGATAAAGCCGGGCGATGCGGTGCTCGATGTGGCCTGCGGGACCGGCCTAGTGGCGCGGCGGGCTGCCACATTGACGGGACCCGCCGGACGAGTGGTAGGGCTGGATATCAATCCTGGGATGCTCCGTGTTGCGAGAGCGTCTTCCGTGCCCGATGGATGTTCCATTGAATGGCGCGACGGCTCGGCCCTTGACCTGCCCTTCAGCGCTGACGAGTTCCACGTGATCCTCTGCCAGCAGGGCGTCCAGTTCTTTCCCGATCTCTCGCTAGCCATACGAGAGATGGCACGAGTGGCAGCGCCGGGGGCAGGCTTGGCCGTATCGTTCTGGGCGTCGAGTGAGGACCAACCCTATATGCGGGCACAGCGTGAAGCACTTCAGCAGGCCATCGGCGACACCGGGGGACTCGCCGGCGCCTTTGAACTCGACCCGGCTTACTGCTGCGAACTCCTCACCGCGGCTGGGTTCAGGGAGGCGTCTGCCGAGCGAGTTACGGCCACCGTTTCCTTGCCTCCCATGGAGAGCTTCGCGCTTGGTCAGGCCAGCGCCCTTCCTGTGGCCCCAGCCATCGCCGCGCTCGACCAGCAGCAGCGGCTGCCTACGTGCGCCACATGGAGACTTCCTTGTCTGCCCACCGCACGGAAGCAGGTACGTATGCCTGCCCGTTCGTTTCTTGGGTAGTGAGCGCGATTCGTTAGACGCATGCTCGAAGGAAGGCCGCCTCTAGGTCGCCCCGCGTCCGATCATGGCCACATGGCCTGATAGTGCTGGTTACCAGAGGGCGGGTAGTGCTTCGATCGCCAGGCAGGGCTGCAGGTCGGCGAGTTGCTCCAGCACCGAGGGTTGTGGTGCGCTGCCACCCACGGGCGCTCCGGGCCCCGCCGAGAACCCGACCGCCAGGTCGACCATCATCCTGAAGTCGGCAATCATCCACCCGTCGTCGGTCTTCACCAAGCGTGCGAAGTAGTTCCCTGCATTGGCGCGACGGGTCTCCTCATGGTTCCGTTAGATGACCCTCCAGGCCATTAGTGGGTATCGAACACGGCCTGGTATTCGGCCAGCTTCGCTTTGACCGCACTCCGCTCAGCCGTCGTGGGGTGTGCGGGGTCCACTGCCGGGGGCAGGCCGCCGAGCTTGAGCAGGCACGCCATGAGGAGCCAGCGCGCCTTGTTGGCCGTGAGATTGCTGCCGCTGATGAAGAGGCTGTCCGGCCCGCCGCCCGCAAACCCCTCAGGGTTACCGCGGCTCACCGAAACCACGGGTATACCGCTGCCTGACCTTCTGCCACAAAACCAGCCAGCGGTGTCTCTAAACGGTGGCTTTGTCCGGCTCCGGTCTCCCTCTGGTGGAGGGTTGGGGTGCGGCTTCCGCTACCAGAGGCTCATATGGAGCCGACCGCGTGCGCTCGTGCCCGTCTTGCTCCTAACCGACATGCAGCGGGATAGGGCCGAGCTTTCGTTCCTGTGCTTCCCTTTCGTGCCGGGCGCTCAGGCGTCCGTTGGTTGGTCGGGTGGCAGCTCGAGTTCGCTATCGTAATCCGCAGGCATCGGCACCTGCCGGTGAAGCAAGACGTCCCGACGCTCGCGGCCAGATTGCATCATGGCCAGGCAAGCTTCGAGGGTTGCGCCACCCCATTCCCCACTGTGGTAGACCGGCTTGCCCAGCACCACGGCATCGTAGAGTTCGTTGAGTTCTCCCCGATGCTCCTGCATGCCGATGCCCCAGGTGCTCGCGAGCGGGACTTCGCGGCGCCCCTCGTCCCCGTAGACATAGAGGCCGTATGCGGAGTTTCTGATGTCGCCACGTTCACACGTCACGAGAACCATGCCGAGATCGGACGGTCCCCAGGGTTTGGGTTGACCGACGGCGCCGGGGTGCTCGCGGTTCGGGTCACGCTCGCCACCTATGCGGAAGGCCTGCTTGTCGGCCTCTTCATTGCGCGTGCCAGTACGCAGCGCCTTGCGTATCTGCACCTTCTCTTCCGGCGTGTAGCGCAACGTCTCCATTGCCCAAGGGAAAAGCTCGGCGGTCATGAAGTAGCCGTAGCCATTGTGCAAAATGGTCGCCGGCGTGCCATCGTCAAACTCTAAGTAAGCACACTGGTAGCCCGCTATGGGCCGCTCCGGCATCCAAGCGCCGGTGGTCCCCCGCACGCTGTGCAGCATGCCACCTCCTAACAGCCGAACGACATCGATTTGGTGAGGTCCCTGGCGCCAGGGTATGCCACCCCCCTGGTTTGGGTCCAACTCATCGGGCGTACGGGCGCGCAGCATCCAGTCGGTGTAGGACCAGATATGAACCGCGCAAACCTTCCCCAACCGCCCGGAGTTAATGACCTTCCGCATGGCTCGAACATGGAGCTCAAGACTATTCGTGTGACCTGCAATCAACTTCACCCCGTGCTTGTGGGCAGCCTCAATCATTCGGTCGACTTCTTCAAGCGAAATCGCCATGGGTTTTTCCACCACCACATGCTTGCCGCTCTGAAGCGCCTCTACAGCATGCTCGCAGTGAAGCCGGTTTGGACTTGATACCCACACGGCTTCCACGTCGGGATCAGCGCACAATTCCTTCACGCTCGGATAGACGCGGGCATCCGGGTACTTTGCCTGAAAGCGTTCACGCGTGATCGGGTTAATATCCGCCCCGGCCACAAGCTGGAGTTCCGGCATTGAAGCCATCACCGGGAGCATGCCCCCGCCCCCCTGACCGATCCCTACGATCCCCATGTTCAACCGGCGGGTTGGCCTCGTTGTTCCCGGTAGCACCGATGGCTGCACCATACGTTCACCTCTCGACGTTCAGGTTTGTTAAGCAACAGGGGTCATGCGGACCCTGTAAGCGGATGACAGGTACTGCCACCTAGCGGCCTTTGGCCCCCACATGACCCCTGTTGCCAGTTTTCGGCAAGTCCACCGTCGGCGTGTGGAATCCCTACGGCAAGATCTTAGCCTCCCGGTGGTCCAGAATAGCGCCCTCCGGAGCGTAAACGACGGGGAGCAACTCCTCGCCCCGAGCACCTCTCTGCGCAGCCTCGCGGTACGCAGCTTCGATATCCTTCCAGTAGGGGTTATAGTCCTTCCTTGGGTAGTTAATTGCGCCTTCTTCTTTCACCCTGCCGCCGTAGCGCTTTCCCTCCCGCTCAGTGGGGAAGTTGAGGTACTGGTTCTTTGAGGGGTCCCTAAACACGTTCATGGGGTCCACACCCTCATTAGCCAGGGTCATTTGCTTGGCGAGAAGCTCACGGTACATGATAACGCCGATGTCTGAAACCCCCAGGTGCTCCAGGTCGCGCCGTGCCAGGTCGCCCTGCGTGATCCATGCATACATGTCCTGACCGTCGATCAAATGGACGAGGATTTTACCGTTTTCATCAGTGATCGGCATGTCATAGATCGGTACGGTCTTCTGGGGTGGCACGGGAATGCCTGGCCGGTGGGCGGAGTACCAAAGATGCCAAGTGTGCGTGTCGTCTATGGGTACGCGTATCTGGAAACTGTATTTGCCGGCCAGCATGTTGGGGAAGATGATCGGATGCCCGAACTTCCAAGCGTCTTCTTCATCCCCATAATCGGCTGTGTCCATCGTCCTACGTTTGGTGATCCCGTATTCGAACAGGCTGAACCCGATTTTCTTGTGGCGGCCGGGATGCTTGGGTACCCGTTCACCGCGAAGCGCGTTGGCGTACTCCATTAGGGAGCCATGAAGCCATTCCACATGCACGGGATCCAGCGAATTCTCCATTATCTGCAGCCAGTTGCAGGGGAGAACGGTGGCCCCGACCTCTCGGATGGCGTTGTCGATAACAAAGGGTTCCCACCGCGGCAGCAGGGGAGCCGGGAGCGGGCCGAGGTAGGCGAAGATCAGGCCGCCGAGTTCTTCCGCCGGGTATGCCGTAATGGTGATACGGTCCTTGAAGGTACTGTCCCACGGCTCGCCGGGTTGTTCGGTGCAGCGGCCCTCTTGGTTATAGAGCCAGCCGTGATAAGGGCATCGCAGCCCATCCGCTTCGGGTATGCCATATTCCATTGAAACGCGCCGGTGAGGGCATCTATCGCCAATGAGGCCCAGACTGCCTGACTTGTCCTTGTAAAGGATAAGGTCCTCGCCAAGCAGCCGCACCTTTTTGGTACCGGGGTTCTCTAATTCCGAGGTTGCCGCTACGGGGTGCCAGTAACGGCGCAGCAGGCTGCCCATCGGCGTTCCCGGCCCCACCCGTGCTAGTCGCTCATTCTCTTCAGCGGTGATCATTCGAACGCCTCTCTTTCTCTTGCCTCAGTGAACATATATCTCAATGCGCCGTTGCCCAGTCCTCATTTATCCAGCCACGTTCCGCTATAGTTCGGGTAATTTTGCCAGTGACTGTAGAACCCCTTCACGTACGGCTGCCAGTATTGGTACTCCGCACTGGTGTCGCCTGCAAGGCCCCAGACCTTTTCGACATTGATGTACCGGACCGCTTGACGTATCAACTCCTTTCGCTTCCCGCCATCAGGCTCAGCTCGTTGAGCTTCTAACATTTTGTCTAAAACGGGATCTTTAACCCTTCCATAATTAGTTCCGGATGTTGAGTGAAATACTGCGAATAAATAGTAGTCAATATCAGCTTGAATCAACTTATTGGAGAAGTCAAGCATAAAGCTTCCTGTCCGCTTATTTTGACCATACTCAGCAGTATTCACTGGAACCAGCGTTAGATTGATGCCTCCTTTTTTCAGTTGGGCCTGAAATAATTGTAACTTTGCGGTGTAGGCGTTCCCGTATTGTTCATTTGCGTTGACAATTGGCAAGCTGAGTCCTTGAGGAAACCCCGCTTCACTCACGAGCCGTTTGGCCTCAGCAGGATCGTACCGGAGCATCTGCTTGATTTCGTCTTGGGTAAACGTGTCTGGTAAAGCGCCGGCCAGCGCCCAACCGCCACGGCCTTCGGAGAACGTGTCGATCAGCTCCTGGCGATTTATCGAGAGCGATATTGCCTTTCGGATACGGATATCGTCCAATGGCGGCGTTTGCACCTGCATATACAAGTGGTAGGGCGCAGGGTGGGCCAATTCGGATACGTTTGCGGTGGGGTTGTCGGAAGTGATGGTCTTGGCTTCATTCGCCAGGATACGCCGCCCGTAACCACCCAAGTTGTCGACCTGCTTTGTCTTGAACGCGGCGCTGGCGGTTGCGTTGTCGGAAATCACAATCCAGTGCAACTCATCAACGTAGATTTGACTGGCCGCCCAATACGTAGGGTTCTTCTTCCAGATCCAACGACTGCCCTTCTGAGAGCCGGCAACGTCAAGTTGGTAAGGGCCGCTCCCGACCACCTGGTCCTTAAAATGCCCAGTTTGGTCAAAGATCTCATGCGGAACGATTTGTGCGACGCGCGATGCGCTGTAACTGAGGAAAGGAGCAAAGGAGTCTTTGAACCGGACAATAACGGTTTGGGGATTGGGAGTTTCTATCGAAGCGAGCTCGGGGAAGGCATACGCCGTGCTGCTGGGGGGAAGCTTCTTGTCGGCGAACTGCCCCGCCCTCGCCCAGTATTCGAAGCTCCATTTCACATCTGTCGCTGTCACGGGCCTGCCATTGACAGGCGGAAGGTCTGCAAAGCGGAGGCCGTTGCGAAGAAAAAAAGTAAAACTCTTGGCGTCAGGTGAGATTTCCCAACGCTCGGCCATGCTGGGCTCTAGGACCAGGTCGCTGAATGCGATGGTGGGGCCGGTTTTGAACGCCAGCAAATTGTCGTACGCCGAATGATATATTGCTGGCGCAACGCCGCCAGCATAGCTCATGTCCCAATCGAAGGGATCATTGGGCACGTGGATGTTTAGCGCGCCGCCATATTGGGGCGATTTGCCCCCGCCGCTTGGTTGGCCAGGGGCTTGTGAGCCACAGCCCAAAGCCAGCACAGAGATGATGAGCGCCCAAGCGATAGTTCTCAAGGGGTTCTCCTCCTCTTTGAATCTCCAGCTTGCCAAGACCGATTGCAGAGTTGTGAGACGGTCTAGCTGGCGAGCCCAGGGAGCCTTGGCCCAACCGGATGGCCGCCAAAGTGCAGTCGGGGTTGCCCGGTGCCTCCCAGCTATAAACATTGGCCCGTCTCGACGGCCGCAGAGCAAGGCGAGCGCTATACCATCCAGGGTGCGCCGATGCTACCTGTTGGGGCTGTCAATGTCAAATCGCTTCTCTGCAACGACCGAGGGGCATCCCTTACGCTCCGCGGCTTCCCGGTACGCTGCGGATGTGCCCGCGGTGTTCCGGCTCCTGGGTCGTGGTCCGGCGTTTGCGGAGTTGGTGTCGCGCCAAACGAAGGGCCGCTCGCTTCTCGTGGGGGAGATGCTGCACTACACCCAGATCAACAAGACTGTCCGGCGATTGGAGAAGTGCTGCTGGGAGCCGAGGGGCCACGCTGGCGGCGCACTACTAACCGCCTGTTCCCAGAGGCCGACGAGCGTCTACTCCGCGCCATTGCAGCCAATGCGACCGCCACTGCCACGCAGAATGAACTGCACGAGGCATTTACCAGCCTGCTCGCTCCCTTTGGACTCACCACGGCTCGCCATGTGGTCGCCAGGGTGTTGTTCTTCGCCGCCAGGTATACAAAGACCGGGCGCCGAAAGGCGCCCGGCCCAGAAACCTTGAGGTAGAAGAGCTAGAAGTCCGGCCGGAAACCCCTCGCGTTAGTAGGTGCGGTTCGGTAGCATGAGGGCAGCATTCCCGATGGGGAGGGCCGCATACTGGGTGAGCGGGGACCGCAGCGGGGTTGTTCGAGGCGGATAGCCTGTACGCCGACTTCGTTGGGCGAGGCTCGTTCTACGCCTGGCTGGCGTCACAGCGGGACGTGCTGTTCCGCGACGAGGACTTTGCCAAGCTGTACTGCCAGACCAACGGCCGGCCCAGCGTGCCGTCCAGTCTGTCCAGCGCCGGGAGGTCGGACCTTTTCCAGCGCTGGAGCACCTGTCTAATGGAAGCGCGTGGCAGTCCGGTAGGTCACTGTTTGCCCTTCCTCCTTCACTGTTCGCGAGACGGGACGCATCGCTATGAGTGATTAGTGCCTGGGAAGCCTTCACCTGGTCGCGCCGTCGGAGCGGCCGCTCAAGCGACAGCTGCATCGTGATGGCGCTAGACTACCGGATCGCGAAGTCCAGATGCTCGATCCCTCGGTCCGCTGAACGGGGGTAGTGGGCCAGCAGAGTTCCGAAGTTGCAAGTGGAGAGAGCCAGCCGCAGCCGGAACCGAACCGGACCTTTGTGCACACCTCAATGACCTTGGTGGTCGAACGTGAGCAGGCAGGCAACCTAGCTGCAATGCGCGACTATCGGATGTCAGCGCTTCGGTCCACAAGGAACTCTCGCAAGAGCCCGACTGCTCTCCGTTTATCGTTTGCTCTCCAGCAGACGCACCAGTCGCTGTGCAACGGAAAACCATCCACGTTGAGTACGGCAAGTTTCCCTTGGGCCACGAAAGGGGCCGCCTGCTCGAGGCCGATAGCCGTAATCCCCATGCCCGAGAGCACGGCTCGCAAGAGCGCCTCGGCACTGTCAAGCTCCCAGCGAACGGCCACTTGAATGCCGGCTTCGGTAAGCAGCCGATCGAACAACTCTCGTTGCATCGTACTCTTCGTGGGCAGCACGAACGTCTGTTCATCGAGGTTGTGGAAAGGCACCGCGCGGCCGTCGCTCCAGGGGTGATCGATCCTCGCCACGATGACCACGTCCACACCGATACCCAGCGGTTGACTGGAGACGGTTGGGTCATTCGGCCTACCGAGCACCACCGCTAGGTCGAGACGATCGCGCTGCAGGTCCTCAAGGAGCGCAGGGCGGCTATCGAGCCGGGGCTCAATTGCAATCTGTGGCCAGTGTTCTCGGAAAGCCGCGTAGACGGCCGGCAACACTCTGCCGGCAAAGCCAGACCCACACCCAAACCTCAGCAGAGCCGCGTCAGGCGCATGGGCTTCCCCTGCCCGGACGTAGGCGTCAGTAAGAGTACGCAAGGCCTCGCCTGCCGCGTCGCACCAGATGGCGCCAGCTTCAGTTAGCGTGAACCCTCGACGACCGGGGGAGCGCTTGAACAGGCGTACGCCAAGCACCCGCTCTAGGGTCTTTACGTGCTCAGATAGGGTGCCTGTCGACAGTTCGAGCTCCATGGCTGCTTCTGCCAGACCCGGACTGCGGGCCACCGCGAGGAATATCTGGAGCTGATGCAGCGTAAGGGAGGCGGTGAAATCGCGGGCGGGCATAGTCGGTTCGTCCTTTGTTTGGCCTAACCCGAAGTTTATTTTCGCCTTTTGTACATGGCCGCGTCCACGCCGCATGCGACATGATACCGGTACCTAGTCCAATGGGAGGATTGAGTTCATGCTGACGCAATCGGATAACGATTACCTGTGCCGGGTCGGACCTGGTACGCCGATGGGTACCCTGCTGCGGCGCTTCTGGATGCCCGCCATCATCAGCCACGAGTTGCCGGCGCCGGACTGCGCCCCGATCCGCCTGACCCTGCTGGGTGAGCAGTTGGTGGCGTGGCGCAACACCGATGGGACCGTAGGCGTGATGCAGAACGCCTGCCCCCACCGTGGCGCTTCGATGTTCTTCGGGCGCAATGAAGAGAACGGGCTGCGCTGCGTCTACCACGGCTGGAAGTTCGACACCGAGGGTACCTGTGTCGACATGCCCAACGAGCCCGCCGAGAGCAACTTCAAGCACAAGATCAAGGCGACCGCCTATCCCGCGCAGGAACATGGTGGCGTAGTCTGGCTGTACATGGGCCCGCTGGAGAAGAAGCCCAGCCTGCCAATGCCCGAGTGGTCGCTGGTGCCGCCCGAGCAGCGGATCGTGAGCCACTACATCCAGGAGAACAACTGGGTGCAGGGCGTCGAGGGCGGCATCGACAGCAGCCACGTGTCGTTCCTCCACAGCACCGTGGCCAGTCACCGTGGCGACTACAGCGGCAGCGTGGTCCCGCTGAACGCAGTGGACAAGGCGCCGGAGTTCCGGGTGGCCACCACGGACTTCGGCCTCCTGATTGGTGCCCGCCGCAGCGCCAACGCTGAACAGGACTACTGGCGGGTCACGCCCTTCACGCTGCCGTTCTACACGGTGATCCCCAACGGCCCCACCGGTGACAACCACTTCAGCGGCCACGGGTGGGTGCCCATCGATGACGAACACTGCTGGCTGTTCACCTACAGCTGGCATCCTACGCGGCCGATGAGTGACTACAACCGTCCGATGAATGACCTGGTTGCACCTGGCAAGGCGGGACACCCGGCGCACTGGGCGCCCATGCAAGGTGGCACCCGCAAGCCGCGGCAGTGCGCCGACAACGATTACGAGATCGACCGCGAGGATCAGAAAAGCCGGACGTACACCGGCATTCGGAACGGCTCGATCCAGGATCGTGCGATTCAGGAGACCATGGGTGCAATCTACCTCCGCACCAAAGAGCACCTCGGGAGCGCCGACACAGCAATCATCATGATGCGGCGGCTGCTCATGAAGCTGGCACGCGACCTAGAGAACGGAATCGAGCCCTTTGCGGCGAACCATGGCGAACTGCTGACCGTACGCTCCGCGGGATTCGTTGCACCGAAGGGTGTCAGCTTCGTTGAAGCGAGTGAACCGACCATTCGCGTGGCCCGATAGGGTTCCAACCGGGGCCGGGGGTGACACCAACCATGTCACCCCCGGCCCCGGCGCCCTTCGCCCGCACCCACCACAGCGAGCACAGCAGGCATTTCTCGGGTCCGGCCGGAACCGCACCGGACCTTGGTCGGGCGGGCGCAAGTTCTCCTGGCGATGTACAATCCCACCAATGCGCAGGCCTTTGCTGCTGCCACGAGGGGGTTCGCTTGCATTCCCACCGGCTAGCTCTGTCAGGACTGTTCTTCGGGAATCTCTTAGCGTTCGCCGCCTGCATCAGCACGCCCAGCGCTGACAGCCCGGCGACAGCGCCCACCACAACGGGGCCGGCGCAACCGCGCGTCAACCGCGTGGTGATGGCGGTGTCCCCGCCCGCGTTGGAAGGCGCCACCCCAAATCGGGACGTGGGCACCCCGCAAAGCTTCCAGGTGCGCCCGATGTACGAATATCTGGTCGGCGTCGATGCCCAGTCGGGGAAACTCATACCGCAGTTGGCTACCGAGTGGAAGGTGGAGCCCGATGGCAAGTCCTGGCGGTTCAAGCTGCGCCGGGGAGTGCCTTTCCACGGACGCTGGGGCGAGTTTACGTCAAAGGATGTCGTGTACTCACATTCGGAAACGGTGCCGGCAGACACAATGAACAGCAATCCCCTCTTCTTCCGAGAGTCCATCGAGAAGCTAGACGTAGTGGACGATTACGAGGTGGTCGTTCGCATGCGGGTCGCCGATTCTGACTCCCTCAACCTGATGGGAGAGCAGATTGGCGGGTTCGCCATGTTGAGCAAGGCCGCGTACGACGCGAACGGTCGTCCTTCTGTAACCAGCGCGCCGACCGCCGGCACAGGCCCCTATCAGTTCAAGGAACGAGTGCCAGGTTCGTACATCCGTTTCGAGCGCGTACCCTCCAAACACTGGCGGAGTACGCCGGACTTCCCGGAGTTTGAGTTTCGGTGGATGAAGGAGGCTTCCAGCCGCCTGGCGGCCCTGCTCACCGAGGAGGTCCACCTGACACCGTTGCCCCAGGACCTGCTGCCCCAGACGGCCACGCGTGGGATGACCTCGGTCAAAGGCCGGGTGGCCGCGCTGCGGGTCTTCGTCGGTTTCATATGTTGCAACTTCAAGAATCCTGCCGACCCTTCCCAGGCGTACGACCACCCGGAGAGCCCGCTCATGGAGGTCCGGCTTCGACAGGCGCTCAACCGGGCGGTGAACCGGGATGAGATCAACAAGAGCTTCTTCAGAGGTAAGGGCGAGCCGATGTTGGTGAATCACTTTCACCCCACCCGCCTGGGCTGGAACCCAGAGTGGGAGCGGCGCTTTCCGGGCGAGTACGGCTACGACCCTGCGCAAGCCCGAAAACTGCTTGAAGAGGCGGGGTACGGCCCGCAGAACCCCTATCGCATCAACTTCCTCAAGCCGGCCCTCCCTGACGTGCCCGAGGCCGAGGACGTCTTCGACGCAGTCGCAAGCTACTGGCGGGCGGTCGGAGTCCAGGTGAACCAGCTCGCTATGGACCCGGCTCAGGTGACGGCCATCGGGCGCGCCAAGGGCTGGGACAACCACGCGACCATCGTGGTCACTGGATCCAGCCAGCTTCTGGGCTTCATCGTCTACAATGCGTCCTTCCCCGGCATTGGCTCGGGCCAGAATCCTGTGGACAACCTAGGCTTGTACACGCTGATCGGGAAGATAAAGGCGGAAATGGACGAACGGAAGAACGCTGAGCTTTGGAAGCAGGTGGGTGACCTCTCGTTCTCGCTCTACCAGAACATTCCCTTGTTCTGGCTGCCTGCCGAGGCGGCGGTCAACCCCAAGTATGTCAGTGACTACGTGTTTCCCGGAGCCATCAGCGGGACATGGACCCATGTGGACGGGATCAAGGGTGCACGGTAGGGCCTGTTGACGCCCTGGGCGTTTCGAGGGTTGGGCGAGACCGCTGGTGTCGACGAGCCCAAAAGTAATCGCAGCACGGGTAGTCCGCGGTCCCCGAAAGACCACGCATCTCAGGCTGGAGGAGCTTTATGGTTACTGCTGGAAGACCCCGCATCGCGGTATTCGCCGGCGCGACTGCCACCATCCTGCACGCGCTGCCATTAGTGACCAGCAACAAAGCGAGAGCTAAGTACGGCTTGCCCCTGGTTGCCCGGCAGGATGGCGGGCCACAGCGGTTCGATGGCCTGCGGCCGCAGCGGCTGGCCGCCCCGGTCACCGTGTATGTGGAACAGTTCAGTGGCCACCCGCTGGAGCAGGATGCCGCCCAGCTGTACGGGCCGCCCGACGGCTATCTCGATATTCGCGGTGGGTTCCACGCGGTGAAACAGGCCGAGACTGACCGTCCGGTGTTCGAGGTGACCCTGCAGCCGGAAGACGGCCTTTACCTCCTGCCCTACATGGCGCGCCAGGCCGATGGCAGCGCCTGGGAAGAGGACGCCGCGGCGCCCAACGCCGCGCTGGAGGCCACGCGGCAACCCTACTTTCCCGACGCTGCCCGGCTGTTCGAGGAGATCGATCGCTTCGGGCTGGACAGCAGGGGCAAGGGCAATCTGCTGGCGGCAAAAGCCGACTATGACTTTTACCGGGTAGCGCCATCGGGCGGCTACGTTAAGGGTCTAGCGGGTGACATGCGCACTGACGTGGGCGAGGGCGACATCGCGCCGGAAGCGTGGGGCGACGATTTCTTCGAGGGCACGCGACGCGATCCGCCAAGAACACTGCTGGCAAAGGTGGCCAATATGGTGCAGCGGGCGCTTGATACCGGCAAGTACACCGGCGCTATCTGGCTGGAGGGCAGCCCCAATATCGAAGAGACACTCTATTGGTTGAACCTCATGATCGACACGCCGCTGCCGATCTGTGGCAACTCGTCGCAACGGGCACACGGTTCACTAGCGAACGATGGGGACCGTAACATCGTGGATTCGGTCGACTACATTCTGTCGGGCGTTTGGAAGGATGACGTTGGACGCGACGGTGTCGGCGTGGTGGCCGTGCTCGATGAGCAGGTCTTCACGGCTCGCGAACTACAGAAGGGCGACTCACGGCCTGGTGGCTATCTGGCCACCGGTGGGCACGGCGGCGTTGTCGGTAGAATCGGCCGACGCCCGCCTGGCCTCACGTTCCGCCCCACCACCCGCCATACCCACACGTCGGCGGTCAACCTACGGAGCTTGCCGGCGGCAGTCAACGGCGTGCTGCAGGTGGATGGCCGCTTGACGGTAGTTCCGGTCGCGGTGAAGGACACCGGGGGCAACCTGCTGCCCACCGCAATCCCGGACGTGCGTTTCGTGAAGAGCGCCCGTTATTTACCACCCGACACCACGGGCAATCCCGCATCGGAAGTGGAGATCACCGCTCGTATCAACCAGAACCTACTGGACGCGCCGCTAGCAGGTTTTGTGGCGGAAGGTCAGGTAGGCGGCATGATGGTGCGTCCCATGACGCTGGCCCTCGAGCGGGCGGTGTTTAGCGGCATGCCCGTGGTTGCGGTAAGCCGTGGCAACCCGGAGGGCTTTGCCGGCGCTGGGCCCGACAGCCTGTTCATCAGCGGCAGCAATCTCACGGCCAATAAGGCGCGCTGGCTGTTGTTGGCATGCCTGCTCAAGTTCGGGAGTCTGCCCCCAGCGGTAGATCCGGCATACCCCACCGCCGAAGAGCGCAAGGCGGCCAAAGCGAAGCTGGCCGAGTTCCAGGCGGTGTTCGACACCCACTAGTGGCCTGAGCGTCATCTAATGGAAGCCTCCCAGCTAATCACTCTCGTCTGCAGCGGGTGCGTTTGACAACCCGGAACGGCCCACTTTGATGCTCGGGAATGGCCCACCCCCCACGCTCATTGCTGCTGGTGGCGTGGGTGATGGGTGGGTGGGGGTTACTCCTTTCCCTGACGCCGGTTGAGGGTGCGCCGGAAGCGGTAGGACTCCGCGCCGGTCTCGATGATGTGGGCTCGGTCGGTGATGCGGTCGAGCAGCGCCTTGCACAGCCGGGCGTTGGGGATGACCTGGGTCCACTCCGAGAAGGGCAGGTTGGTGGTCAGGATCACCGCTCCCTTCTCCGCCCGCTCCGCCACCACCTGGAACAGAAACTCGGCGCCCACCTCGGCGAGCGGCACATAGCCGACCTCATCGATGGCGATCAGGTCGTAGCGCGCCCAGCGGGCCAGCACCCGCCGCAGCTGGAGCTGCTGCTTCGCCTCCACCAGCTCGTTCACCAGATTGGCGGCGGTGGTGAACCGCACCCGCCGCTTCTGCCGGCAGGCTGCCACGCACAAGCCGGTGAGCAGATGGGTCTTCCCGGTGCCGCTGTCCCCTAAAAACACCACTGGCTCGGCCCGTTCGATGTAGCCGCCCTCGGCCAGCGTCGCGATGCTGGATGGTGACACCAGTGGCGCCTGGCTGAAGTCGAACTCGTCGAGCGTTTTGACCCGGGGCAGGTGGGCATCGGCCAGGCGCCGCCCCACGACGTGCCGTTCACGCTCTTCCATCTCAGCGGTCAGCAGCGCTTCCAGATAGCCCAGGTAGGTCTGGTGCTCCCGCTCGGCCTGCTCCGCCAGCCGTCCTGACTGGCCGGCGACGGTGGGCAGCCGCAGCGCCTTGCAGTGCTGCGCGATGCTGCTCTGCTGCAGCCCCGGCAGCGGCGCGCTCATCGTCCCGCTCCCACCGCCAGCAATTGGTCGTAGTCGCTCACGCTGGGCAGCGGCCGGTCGAACCGGGCCAGCATCCCCAGCTGCAACGGCGCCACCGGCCGGTGCTCGAGGTGGGCGGCCGCCAGCAGATGGCGCACGGCGGCGCCGTCCTGACAGCCGAGCGCGATGGTGGCGTCGACTGCCCGGCGCAGCGCGAGCTCTCCGTGGGTGCGGCCCATCTGCAGCAGGCGGACCATCTCCTTAGTCCCTTCCGGCTTCCCCAACCGCTCGATCAAGCCCTGCCACAGCGTGTCGTAGCTGGCGGGCCAGCGGCCCTGCGTGCGCCACTGGTCCAGCGGTTTGCTGCCGGCCAGCGCACCCGGTTTCCGCCCCAGCACCTCCAGGTAGTGCTCGAGGTCCATCACATCCTGGTAGCGGCCATAGCTGCGCTGGTGCGTCGCAACGCAACGGCCCTCGTAGCTGATGGTGACCGTGGTCGCCGACAAATGCGCCTGCACCACTGACCCGGCACGCATCGGACAGGAGTACGCATTGGTCCGCACCTTCACGCAGCCCAGCGTATTCACCGTCGGGAAGCTCACCTCCACCAGGTCGAAGGGCTCCTCCGCCAGCGGCAGCAGGCGCGGGCGCTCCAGCAGCAGGCCAGCTCCCACTGTCTGCGGGTGCCCGGTCACCGTCCTGGCCTCATCGTCGTGACAGGCCTGCAGCAGCTGGGCATTCAGCGCCGCCAGATCCTGCGCCTGCGGCACCGGCACCCAGTGATTGCGCCGGAACGTGCCGACCTCCCCCTCGACGCCGCCCTTCTCGTGCCCCTCGCCCGGCGTGCAGAACTCGGCGGCATACCGCCAGTGGGAACGGAACGCCACGAACCGAGCGGTCTCCTCCCGGCGTGAGCCCTGGAGCACCCGCTTCACTGCCGAGCCGAGATTGTCGTAGCGCAGCAGCGGGAACACCCCGCCGAAGTAGGCAAAGGCGTGCTCATGAGCGTCCAGGAACGCCTGCTGCGTCGCGTGGAGATAAGCGCGATGAAAGGCGCCGCCGCTGGCCATGCTGCGCATCGCAAAGACAAACAGCCGCACTCGCTCGCCGGCCAACTCCGCCACCGCCTCGTACCAGTCCACTTGCGCTTCGCTGGCCCAGGGGTAGTGCTGCGGCACGAAGGTCTCCCGCACCGAAAGGCCCAAGGCCCGTTTTCGCTCCCGCACGTACTGCCGCACGGTGGACTCCGCCACCGGCCAGGCCGGCCGCTCCTGGCACAGCCGCACGAAAATGCGATGGGCGGTGTGCCGCTGCTTGCGCGGTGCCTGCAGGTCGACGGCCAGCGCTGCATCGATGAAGTCAACCACTGGTCCCATGACCGGCCGCGGCCTGAGCAGTGGTGGTTTCTGAACGGGCACTGCCGCCTTCAGGGCCTCCCGCACCAGTCGGCGGTGCACCCGCAGCTTCTTGGCAACGCCCTGGATGGTCCCGATGCCAAACTCATACTCACGTCGGATCACTTCGAACAATTCCACAGTGGCTCGTCTCCTCCGCATGTCGCCTCCCCACCGGCGTCTCGCTCCTGGTAGGGTAGGCGTCTTGGCCTAGCGGGGGTGGGCCACTCCCGAGCATCGAAGTGGGCCAATCGAGACTATCAAACGCAAAAGGGTGATGATGAGCAAGCGCATCACTATGCGTGCTTAGTGCGCGTTCTTAGGTGGGTCTCGGGAAGGAGGCCTCGTTTGGAGGCGATGGTCACGGGCAAAAGCATAGCGCCCCTCGGGTGAGGGGCGCCATCGCTATCTTTCGTTAGTGAGCGTCATGTCCGTGGGGGACGAACGTCTCGCCGCACTCGGAATCGCCACTGTCGGGCGAGGCCCCCCTGGGAACCAGTCGCGCATTCCAAGGGTTGCTGAGTTGCTTGTCTCCCGCGATGGACAGGAGGTCGTCGGCTTGCTCCATCGTTACGGCCAGAGGCTTCTCGACGATGACATGCTTCCCGGCCCGATGAGCAGCTCGCGCTTGCTCGAAGTGGAGAAATGGTGGGGTGGCCGTGCACCTGCAGCCGGGCGCCGCACTGGGTGCAGTGCGGCCGGTCAGCCACCGGGGTCGCAGTCAGGTCCGCCATGGCACTGGTGAGCGCGGCATCGGCCACGATCTGGGCCCGGTCCTTGGCCCAGCGTTCATCCAGCGCCCGTTCGATCGCAGCCAAGGTCGCCTTGGGGTGGTCCCGCCGCCAGACGGCCATGTCGGCCAGCACGGCATTCGTCAGCGGTTGCCAGCGCATCTCCAACCCCTCGGGCTCCATCGGGCGTCCCTCCGGTTCTGTTTGACAAGCACAACGCGCCGGCGCCCCCGCCGTTACGGTGGCGCACACCGCGGAACTCTGACGCGCACCTATACAGCATTCCTCCACAGGTAGTTCAATCCCGCCGGCATTCGCGGGCTGCGAGGTGAACGCATGTACAAGGACCAGCACCAAACGGTCGCGTATCGTGCAGTCGGACTACGCGTCCCCATCGCCTCGCAACGCCGGTATTCCGGCCAGGAGGACTTTTGGCGGACCAACGTCTCCTTGGTGCCTTGCCACACCCATGTCCACAAGGGAATTTCGCTCTTCTGGTTGCCCTTGGAGATCATTACGAATCCTGCGGCCGTGAGCGACTGGGTATTCCGGGCTCCATCACCGGCGGCTGGACACATGTCGAGAATCTGAAAGCAGCACGGTAACCACTCATCGCTCACGCCTAGGGACTATCTCAGAACAGCCCAGTTGCTCACCTTTTACGGGCATGAACGGTCGGGCTCCCCCAATCCCCTCAAGGGGCCCTTCGACGTGGCTCAGGAGAGCGTTCAAGGGACCCCTGCGGTGAGGGGCGATACCCGGGATACCCCCCAAAACCCCCTGCCAGAGGGGACGGCCGCCCCCTCTGGACTCCCCTACCCGACTTCCACAACAGCGCACTAGTGGTCTAACGCGCGTACTGTGGGTAGAGGTGGAGGAGCTTGATACGGGCATCGGCGGTGGTGAAACGCCAGTGGACCGTGCCGCCGATGGCGTTGCGGTAGGCTT
>ORJL010480324.1_pt1 | contig 54429 bp, 59 predicted proteins | sample 1779941 | NCBI WGS metagenome assembly ORJL01 (sample SAMEA104232317, study PRJEB22302) | groundwater metagenome | biome: forest; feature: aquifer; material: groundwater | place: USA | collected 2011-08-07 | depth 5.8 m | reverse complement strand
TTCCCTCCGGCCAGGAAAAAGCCCGGAGCATGGCAAATTTGCATTACTGCGTTCAAGTCGGAGACACCTTGACAATCGTGGAAACCTACGTCCATATTGGTTTTTAGAGCAATACCCCCATTCTTAACGAGACAGTACTGTCTTTGATTTATACTTAAATCCTGAGAATTGCGTGTCTAATAACAAGCATGTTTCAACAGCTTCGTAGACTTCAGGCATTCAAGCAAAAGCATTTGCCTTGCCTTCAATCCTCTATTGATACTGTGCTTGTTGTCGAAATCGGCTATTACCAGGAACAAGGACGCCCACTGACGCTCAAGGGGTTGCTCTTGTTGAAACTTGGCGCACCTGCAACCGTCCGCCGGCGACTGCAAAGACTTGTTGATTTGGGATTGGTTCACAAGCGTCGCGCCAGCCACGACAGACGAATCTGTCACTTCGAAATCGACCCCTCGGTGCGCATGAGGTTTGCCAAGTACTTGAAGCTGATCTTGCGGCTGTGATGCGTCGATCAGCTGAAACAGATACCTCCCTCTGGTGCGTACGAACAGGTAGCTTGACGTAAGCTTTTCATAGGGGCTTGGCTCAAGAAACATGTAATCGGTAGCGTCCCAATGTGTGTGTGTCGTCCTAGCTCGCTTGGTGAGAGATCGGGGGAAATGGTGCTGTGCGTCCTAATATTCCTAACCATTCATCGCTGTTGTGCACGATTACACGGTAGTCATCATCGCGCTGGAATTCTGGGCTCAGTTCTTCTCGAAAGCACCAAAAACCGTCTGGCCAGAGCAGGATGTTATCTGGATACATGGTGTGACCTCGTTATGTATACCGATGAATCATCATTCACTCAAAAGTTGGGTATCCGCGTATGCGCTGTCATTGATGCGCTTGATGACCTTGTAACACTCGCAGGCGACTGTGCAGAGGAGTTCTCGATCAAGGATCGTGATCTCTCCGCGAGCGTATTTGATCAGCTTGCGCTTCTGCAGGGCGATTGCAGCGTTGGTGACGGCGACCCGTCGCACACCCAGCATGCGCGCCACGAATTCGTGCGTGAGGCGGATTTCCCTCGACCTTGCGCACTCAGCAGTCATCAACAGGTAGCGGGCGAGTCGCTCTTGCACTGAGTGAAAGTGGCTGCACACGGCAGACTGCGCAATCTGACCGACCAACGCATGCTTGTACCGGTAGAGAGCTTGTCGTAATGGCTCGCTTTGCAAACATTCCTTGCGAAAGAGTGCCGATTCCATCCGCATGGCAGTCCCGGCCCCCTGGACCAAAGCCCAACGGGACGAAACCTGGATGCCCAGCGCGAGCTGAATACCTACCACGCCCTCATGTCCGACTAGCCCGATCTGCAGATCCGGGTGCCCCTTTCCTGTCAGCAGCAAAGAAATAACGCAGTCGATAGGAAAATAGACATACCGAAGCGGCGCGCCCGGTTCGTGGAGCACCTCGCCAAATTTCAGCTTAACCAGCTCAAGGCCGCCAATCAGGTGTTGATACTCGGCGTGAGGCAGAGCGGCCAGCAGGCTGTTTGCTACAGGTCCTGGGTTCGCGATATGCATAGCGACCTTCACGCTTGTCGCGTTCCAATGAGAAGCATCATTGGGAAACACGACAGGCGGCACAGGACAATGCCGACCATATTTGGCATCAGGACACCGGAGACCATGGCATCGGGCAGATTGCGCCGGCCGGGGTCCAGCGCCTCCAGACCGTCGCCCGCGATCGTCACCCGATAGCCGTTTACCGTGATCAGCACCTTGGGGAGATTGCGGCTTCCGCCGCGGTCCTCGACGATCAAGACGTAAGGCATGAGACTCCTTCGCTCCATAGCCCCGCGGCTAGAACACGTGGGCCTACGGATACATGCCAAAGATGCTACTCCAATTTGGTAATTAGGTGCCAAATTGAGCACTAATATTCAGCGCCATCTATTAACCCCCCGGCTCCCCCGACCGGCGTAGATCTGGGCACTGTTGGCTGATTAACGTACTGCTTTAGTTGGCACCCGGCTTGATAAGCTTTACCAACCGTAACAATTCTGCAGCGGTTTCAACGTGTGCAAAGTATTCGGTAGGTGCGTACAGACCATGGTGATCCACTCGGCGGCCATCGCTTCGATCCGTGTCAAATGGCGTCGCGTTGGAGCAATCGCTTCGATGTTGAGCCTCGGGCGTACGTGCGCGGCCGCACAGACTTTCCTAAAGCGCGCAGCCACAATTGTCGCAACGGTGGAGGGCTATCTATTGCCGGGTATGCGCGGCAATAGTCTTCCGGTAACCAATTCCCACATATGCTGTTTTTCGTCGCGGGAATCGCGGTGACCCTGCTCTATGCTGTGAGAAATGCGACCGGCACCGATTGTGCTCTAGCTGAAAGGAAATAGAAATGAACTGGAATCGTATTGAAGGCAATTGGAAACAAGCCAAAGAAAAAATGAAAACAATATTCACCGGATTAAAAAACATCAGAGCGTTTGAAAGGCTGCAACTACCTTTCCTAAAGTCCATCGTCGATTTCGATATCGTCATCGATATCGGATATGCGGAAGAGCAGGAGCAACCACTAACGCTGAAACAGCTCTTGCTGCTGAATATCAGTTCGCGCTCGACGGTACGCCGAAAGTTAGCGAGGCTCATTGAACAAGGAATCATAATCCGACGCAAACATGCGAACGATCATCGCGCCAGCCTCCTGATCATTTCTCCTTCCAGTGTCAAACTGCTAGGCAAGTATGGCGGCAGACTTACAGCCATTTCGGCGTTGCATTTCACATAGGCTGCGCAGCGGCCGAATTGCGGACTTTGATGACGACGTGGTTGACAGCGCTACAGCGCGGCTATTCCCGGTCTATTCCGGCAATTTAGTTTTATGCGCGATCAAATCTGCGGTACTGAATCGCTTCCGCTACATGGGCACCGGATACGCGCTCCGCACCCGCAACATCGGCTATCGTACGTGCAAGCTTGAGAATGCGATGATACGCGCGTGCCGACAATCCTAACCTGCTGATCGCGTGCATTAGCAGCGTTACGCCCTTTGCGTCGGGCGTGCAGTAGCTGTCAATCTCGCGCGTGGTGAGTCGCGTGTTTTCTTTTCCTTGGCGCGTGATCATTTTGGCGCGGGCTGTTTCCACGCGCGCGCGAACTACGCTGGACATTTCACCGTTACTCAAGCGCGTTAAATCTTCCGCTGGTACCGCAGGGACTTCGATATGAATGTCGATGCGATTCAGAAAGGGTCCGGAAATTTTGTTGCGATAGCGGAGCACCTGGTCAGGCGTGCAGTGACAACGGCCGTTGTAGTGTCCCAGGTAGCCACAGATGCAGGGACGCGTTGCTCTTTTGCAATTCGCGCCCATCACCCTTAAGGCACTGAAACCAAAGGAAGCCGATTTTGAGCCACAGACCTTGGGAGAGCACGTCCGGAGGCGAAGGCTCGAACTGGAGTTTACCCAGAAGCAGGCAGCCGAGCGGCTCGGCGTCAACGCTTGGACCGTCCTGAACTGGGAAAAAGGCCACACCGAGCCGCCAATTGAGTCCATGCCCACCATTATACGGTTCTTGGACTACGACCCTTTCCCGAAGCCGAAGAGCCTTGCTGAACGACTACTCGCCAAACGCCGGGCGATGGGCTGGTCAATCAAGGAAGCTGCTCGGCAGCTTGGCGTGGATGAGGGAACGTGGCGATCTTGGGAGCAGGGTGGCATGATCTTGTATCGCAATCACCGGCTCCTGGTCGCTCGGCTCCTTGATCTACCAGAAGGCTAAGTTGACCAAGATATGGGAGTACGCTGGCATCGGTTGCAAGAAATGAGCGCCACGTACCAATCGGTCGTACCATCAATGCTCTTTTCATAGCCACACTCAAAACGCTGAATTGCTAGTTGGGCAGTCACGATGATGCAAGACATAGCTCGACGGAATTTGAAAATCCTATTTAATATACTGATCGAGCGCCTGACTGCTCCATGTATTGGGTTCGGTTGTCGCACCATGGCTAACAAACCAGAATGGCAGAATCTTCTCTGGAATCGTATTTTTTGGAAATCTCTGTGCCGAACGATCACCCAATATGACAAAGTCAAATCGAATGCGAATCGATTGGGCCGTTTTTATCGCACCGGGAAGTGGTTAATATTCTCTCCAGCGAACGGGACAACTTAATAAAACGACTTTATTAAAATTTGTCCCTCGGTTAGTTGCGGCCAGTAACACATTGCCACCGTGACTATGAGTGACGGCATCAATTCCACCCAGTTTTCGGCGCTGAATCCAATCATCAAGATTTAGCGAGGCAACTTCTCGCGCATACATACTGTAGCCGCCCTCCCAACGGTAATAATCTTGGGCATCATAAATATCGTTTCGAAAACCGGCAATATGGTTGAATAAAGGCCCCGTACCCGGCACCGACCAAACTGGCCGATTAGGTGGAAAGTTCGTTCCGTGAATAAGCACCACCCCGGGTTTGGCTATGGCTTTTGAAGCGCCGCTTTTCGGGGGTACATTTGCTGCATTTATCGCGAACCCAAACACCCTTGATTGAAGCATTGCCAGTAACGAGGTCGTCGTTTCACTTTCCGAGAAGTTGAAGATCGTGAGCTTACGTACCCACTCTATGAACGAAAAATTGAATAGCTCGAACGCAGAGGTCAGCGCGCAGATTCGCACCAGTGCATCGGGACTCGCCATACCCTTCATAACAGCTTTTGCTAGAGCGAGAGATGTACGCGACTCGTAAGCGTTCCAAATCAATTTGCCAAGTTGAGAATGAAAGTTATCGCGATCAATCAACACACGATCATTTACAAAATCTGCAAATGTCGGATCGCCGGGATCAAATAGGCGGGAAGGATTCGCATCACTTAAATGCCATCCCGATAAACCAAGTGGCTCCAAGTCGTCAGTTGGCAATATCAGCGGATCTTCTTCAAGCTTGCGATACCAAACGCCGGCAGCCAGCAAAAAGGCTGCCTGCGTCATTAGGTCTTGATCTCGGACCGAAAATGAGGCTTCTTTAAGGTGAACAGGATTCTCGATTCTGATTTCGGCCATCGCATCACCCTCAAAAGTCTTACTTCCCTGCTGCGCGCCTACTGCTCGCCTGTGTCGTACGTGACTTTGATTGGTGCAGAACCGGCCGCAATCGGCGATTTGTTCGGTTCATCGAGGTCGCGTACCTCCCACGTAACCAAGATCGTCTCGGTCGAACGAGAGTCGCTAAGCCGAGACAACGGTGGTGGCGGCGTCTCCCACTCCCACTCGCGCTTGCCGATGTTGGCAACCGGCTTCTTCCGGTCCCAGCACTTAGGCTCTAGCACGGGTGCCTTCCCCCCGCACTCGGCCAAATCGTCGTACGGGACACGTAGGGTAAAGCGTGGATCTTTGGTCGTGCGGCGAACGAAGGTAACGTACAGACCGAGCGGTTTTTCGCAGTTGTTGCGCCCACTGAGGCGGATTCGCATGTTGTCCCATTCGCTGTATTTGACAGCATTCGGGAAAACCACTTGATCAGTCTTGACTTCCACGCAAGGTGGGGGCGGCGCAATCACACCGAATTGCTTCAATTTTTCCTGGACCTCGCTGAACTGGGTCAGAATTACCGCGAGCAGGGCGCTAATCGCGCCAGCGAGTGCGGTGAACTTGCCGACCCGACCGGTGACAAGTTCAATCCAGTCGGTTCCGCCCGTCTCCGGCTTGTTCCTCTGCGCACTCATCATTTTCCCCTGCCGCTGGTTGCGCCGGATCCGAATATGCCAGCCGCATCGGCAATAGCAATGTCGATGAGGACGTGTCGGACGAAACGTTGCGTCGCCGGAAAGCGCAGCGTATCGATCTGCATTTCGAGATCGTTTTCGATTGCCCGTCCCTTCCAGGCTTCGCGCCATTCGTTCAGGCTGCCGGTGCCCGCCTGGTGGCGTACGAGCATCAGCGCGATGTCGTCGCGCGTCTTGGGCTCGAACTCCTTGCGCACCCAGCACGACCAGAATTGCGTATTGCGACCCGGATCGAACAGATACGACGTTGGCGTCGGCAGTACGTTCGGCTCGTTCCGTTTCCAGCAGTCTTTTCTTTCCTCAAACGTCCGTGGCAATATCTGGAACAGCCCCAGTGCGCCGACCGCTGAAATGGCACCTGGGAAATAGGCGCTTTCGCGTCGGATCACCGCGTACATCAGACTTTCCGCGAGCGCTGTTGAACCGTCGATTGGCCACGCCGCCTCGGCGAGAGGTTCGCGTAGCGCGGTGAGCGCGGACACGCCGGGATAGACGGTCGCGAGATAGCGTGGGTCAGTCTGCAGTTCAGTCAGGCGTCGGCGTGGCGCATCGGCGGCGACGAAGGTCACATTCATCGCGGTCGGCCAGTCGCCGACCTTGCGACCCAGAAAGCCAGCCAGTTGCAATTGGTTATCAGCCGTAAGCTTTGCGTCGCGTGCAGCCAGCGCATCCTGTCGCAATGTCAGCAGCAGCGCGGCAGCGGGAATCAGATGGTTGTCGTCCAGTTCCTTCAGCGCGATGTTATCGAGGCGATTGCGAAATCGCCGGCCCAGGTCATCGACTGCAGCGAGCACTTGCGCATACACGCCGTTTGCCTGGGCGGCGCGCAGGCGATCGTGATATGGCGTCGCGCCTGCCAACTCGGCATCTGCACTACTTCTTTGATAGGCAGTGCGCAATTGATCGAGGGTCTGCGAACCGGGTTTAGGTAACGCCATTTGAATCGCGTTCGCACCGACCTCCAGATGCAAACGCGCTCGCAGGCCATGATATTCGAACGGCGCTTCATCGACGACCTGTTGGTACAGACGCCGTGCCGCCTCTTCGTTCCGGTAACGCTCGGCAATTCGTCCGCGCCAGAACAGGCAGCGCTGCCGAAACGCGCCGTCGGGATATCGCTCGACGTATTCCGCGAGCAGCTGGTCGGCGACCTTGAGGTCCGCATCAGTTCCGCCGTCAATGTGACCCATTGCCGCCAGGAAGTAGGCCGAATCCTGCCAATCGTTTAGGCCGTCGAACGCACGCAACTTTTCGAATGTCTCAAACGCACGGTTCCGCTGCTCCGGCGGGCCGAACAATTGCTCGGCGGCGACCTGGTACAGTGCATCGTCGGCGTAACGGCTCTTCGGATAACGCTCTAGCAACTGCTGCATGTCTGAGAAGAACAAGTCGCTCCGTTTTGGATTGACGCTGTTTTGGACCATCGCGCGTTGAAACAGCGCCTTTTCCGCGACCAGTCCCGTCTTACCGGATAGCTCGTAAGCGGAACTCAGCGCGGCGATCACTTCCCGCTTCCTTTCCTTCGATCTCCGGTAGAAGTTGGCCCACTCGTAACCCGCTTCGGCACGGACTTCGGCCGGCGCAGTTTCGCTTTTCCACAGTTGCTTGAGCTGAGCGGCCGCCTCGTCCTTGCGCAGTTTGATCTTGACGAGACTCAGCTGGCGCCGGTAGCGGAACAGGTCGAGCCGCTCCGGCGTTGCTAGCCCCTTGTCGATCATCCGCTTGCGCAGCTCTTGATCCGTCGCATCAAACTCACCCGTCGCGTCGATGTTCACGAAATCGAGGAACAGCGACATCGCCTCCGGCCGCCCGGACTTGCTCGCGACGTGCGCGAGGCGTCGCGCGATGTCCTCCTCGAGCAGCGGCAACGCGGGCAGCAGCCCACCGCGCACCATGCCGTCGAACAGGCGCGTGCCCTGCAGCGCAGCTGCGTCGCTCAAGACACTGTCGATCTCCTGTGCATCTCCGCCGTGCTCGTCGAGGATCTGCAACCAGCGCCAGAGCGCGACCGCGGCAAGTCCGCTGCCTCCCCATCCGTCCACCGGAGCAAGCTTGTCCCCGTGGCGTACCGTTGATTCGGTGGCCGCCCAGGTCACGAGAGCGCGAAAAGCGGCGCGCGCCTTGTCCGTGTCGCGGCGTCGCAATTGCGCTTCGCCTACAAGATAGATCAGCGCAGGCCAGTTCGGATCGGCAGGTGAAGCGCTGCGTGCATCCGCAACCTCGCGGTCGATATTCGGCGTGTCGACAGCATTGAGCTTTGCAAACAGGGTTGCGATCTGTTGCGATGAGTCGGGAACCGTGATAGTGACTGTTTCCTTGGCTGGCTTGCACCCCGCGGCGGTTAGCAAGAGCAGCAACGCATATCCTGCGCCTGCGATGCGAATACGCGCTGGAATAAAGAAGCCAGGGCTGCGTTGGCTCGCGATTGAATGGTGCATGCAGGAACCCCCTCCTTGTTATCAAAAGCGCGCCAACGCGAAGCAGGGTACAACCTATTTTTTAGTATAGCTCCGACTCGCAGCGGCGTGTTACGCCGAGACTCGCATCAAGTTAGTGCTGGCGCGTACACCCTCAGCCGCGCCTCAACCAAGCTCCGCCGTGTCAGGATGAGGCAGCACACTTTGACGTTTCGAATCAGCTAGTTTTTCCCTATGACCTCACCAGCACATGAAGATTATGCTTCGGCAACAATTCGTCCAATACGTAGTCGCGATGCAATTTCGCCGCTCGCAGAAACGCGTACGCACTCGTGCTCGAGACTGTTTCCGCTTTATGATTCCTCAGAATCTCTACATCCTTCTCGAAATTCTTCGCATAGGCGGGAATCCGCTCTTTCGCCGGGTTCGGAAATATGGCGCCATCTTGCACGGCACTTTGCCAAGTCCTCACTCGAACATCCATGTCACCTTCGACGGCCAATATGCGAGTGATCGCGCCCTTTAGGACGTCAAAGCGACGATAACCCGGTTTGTCGAGAAGGTTTGGGTGCGCTTCGCCGAAGACGGAAAACATGTGGTGGAGCTTTTCGCATGCCTCCAGAAACGTTGCTTGGTTCACTCTGTCACCGGATAAGTCTTCAGTTGCTTCATAGCGGAACGACCACCTTAGATAGGGTCTATCCGGATAGGTTGATACGGCACCATGTCCGAGCCCAGAAAGCGTATTTGCTGCCGCCCCAAAAATATACCTATCTTTAAAGTCCTTTGTTTTGTTGACGATGTAATCAAGGACCGATTTGTCCGTAACGTGGAGCGCGATCGAGTCCGCGTCCACACGATTAAGGTCTGAGGAGATTCCAGAAAATCCGTAGTGAGAGAAAGTATCCGCATAGACGTGCGCCGTGATACCCATAAGCTCCAGACTGAAGCCGTCATCGGGAAGTCCGGCGTGGTGCGCGACCAGCTCCTGGGCAATGTCGCTGTCCTTACGGCATATAAGTCGCTCTTCAAACGAGTCACCCTGATTTGCCGGTATGAAATGAAATGGAATCCAGATTTTGCGCTGATCAATCTCGTCCAGGTTCGCGCGATTCACCGGGTGATGAGCGGTGGCAGGCGCTTCGAGGAAGGTCCCGTCTTGTAGCGGGATTGTGATCACGTCCGAGTCGTCCACATACTCAGCCGCCTGGGCGATTACCTGCGCGGCACTTGGGTGCAAACCTGCAGCCCGCGCCATTGTGTAGGTTCCATAGTAGTGCATGTCGGTCTGCATTGATTACTCCTCCAGCTACCTTTTGCCGCCACACCTCGCAGCTATGGTTTCAAACTATCTGCGCCAGAACGACGGGCGTGTTCCTTAGCGCAGCAACTGCCGGTTCAAGATGCTTCAATTGCCATTGAGAGAATACCGCGTGCAAGTACGGCCCTTTCCAGAGTCGTTGTTGATGAACCTGCGCTCGATTCATATACCCTCCTGCATTGCGAGGATCCCGCCATTAAGGAAACAGGGCTGTCGTCGGAAGTGCTCGACGGGTGTGGTAGGAATCCATGCGGGGAGAAATGCAGAAAGGCTGAAATGACGTCCTTGCGCAAGCGCGCTTCTCAAATAGCGCCTGAACAACACATCTCTCTCCGGTGACACCATGTGACAAAGGTCACGCTACTCGTTCTTGGTGAATTTGTCACTAATACCATTTGCCTATTACCGCGCCCGATTCGGCATAGCGTTGGGTTCGCCTGATCGTCGGAGGGTGAGACGTGAAGCGACATGCACCCTGTAAATCGGGCGCTCGCATTTCGTCTAGATCTCTAGATGTCCGCGTCGTTTTAGCCACTTTCGTGCTCACACACGCAGTGACGCGCTGCTCTTTTGCAATTCGCGCCCATCACTCTTAAGGGACTGAAACCAAAGGAAACCGATCTTGAACCAAAGATCGTGGGAGAGCACTTGAGAAAGCGACGGCTACTACCGGAGCTGACCGCGAAGCAGGTCACTGAGCGGCTAGGCGTCAACGCTTGGACGGTCTGAATTGGAAGGAAGACCACACCGAGCCGCCGATTGAGTCCATGCGCGTCATTATTCGGTTGTTGGGCAATACCCCCTTTCCTGGAGCTGAAGAACATTACTGAGTGCCTACTCGCCAAACGTCGGGCGGCGGGCTGGTGGATCAAGGAAGCTGCCCGGCAGCTTGGGGTGGATGTGGGGACATGGGAACGGTGGGAAAGAACAGGCTCTATTCCCTGAACGCGGTGCCGGACAACGGTTGAACGATTTCTCGACGGGCTCGATCGAGCCGGGAGGCGTCTTGACTGTCGTTTTTGGAATGGTGGAGAATGGCCAACCTAGCGGAATTTGACACACAACTCACGGATACCAAGGAGGTTAAATGATCCGCAAGCTCGTTGGTCGGTATTTTGTTTCTGTGGTCCTACTCCTCGCCGCAACGGGGTTCGTTAACGCGGGACCCTTTGACAGCTGTCGCGAATATGTAAAGCTTGGAGTGCCTGGAAATGACGGCGATCAACTGTGTCGCAAAGGATACGCGCTCGCCCATAACCCGGAGACCAAGACAGCCTTCTGGGTTGCGGAGCATTTGACACGGGAAAAGGCCAGCGCGGTTCGGGCTCGAAGCAACAATTTTCAGCCCGATCCCGATCTTGAGGAAGGCGACCGCGCCGAACTTGCAGACTACAGTAAGAGCGGGTTCGACCGAGGCCACATGGCACCTGCAGGCGACATGCGCTGGGATGAGCAGGCGATGTCAGAGAGCTTCTACCTTTCCAATATGTCGCCGCAGGTCGGGGTTGGGATGAATCGTGGGATTTGGAAGGATCTTGAAGAGAAAGTTCGAGAATGGGCGATCCAAAGAGGCGAACTATATATTTACACCGGGCCGATCTACGAGGGCGGCATCGCCAAAACAATCGGTAAGAATAAGGTCGCGGTGCCGACGCACTTCTACAAGATCGTCTACGACCCGGCGCACGTGGAGGCCATCGCCTTCATCATGCTCAACCAAAAGTTAAGGACTCAGGATATGGCGACCTATATCGTCACGATCCGCGATGTTGAGGCGAAGACCAAGTTGAATTTTCTATCGCGGCTGAAAAAGCATATTCAGGATGTCATAGAGACCGCTCGCGCCGACGGCCTTTGGGAGTAGTGCATCTACAGGTTCTTGCGGTTCCCGCCGCCGCTCTCCCTAGCCACGGAGGCAGCGACGATACGGTACTCGGTCATCCTGGTTGCGTTTGCACTCATCGTATCGGCCGGCGTTCAAGCCCATGGCGGAGGGCTGGACGGATATGGATGCCACCACAACAGGAAACAAGGCGGCTGTCACTGACATAGAGGTGAATTTGCAGGACAGAGTTTCGAGTCGCAGGCGCAAAAACTCGAAATAACCAAATCCAATAGCAAAACCGAGCGGCCATCGAAGTCGAAGAACTAGGCGACGTGTAGGCAGCCGGCGGTCCAAAAGGGAGAGATGATATGGAATTCGTAACAGTGATTTATCCGACAAAGAGGTCCGTATATGTCGATGGCATGCTGACTGGCGACACCAATGAAATCCTTCAGATGGAGGCGGGCACCCATAAGTTTGATCTCGAGGTCCCGGCGGATTACGACCCCGCGTCTCAGAACGTTGTCGTGGCGGGAACTACGGTCCTCCTTCCCTTGAAAGTTGTCTTTACCAAAAAAGTGGGCTAGCCATGGACACGCGACTTACCGTACGCATTGCGGTCGTCGTTTTCACCTTGTTGTTGACCGCGTGCGGCTCGTACCCAGTAAATCCGCCGCTAGCCAAGTACGACCCGTCCGCCGGCTACCGATTCGAAAAACTGGAGCGAGGAAGCAACAGCGACGAGCTGTTTGTCATTTTGGTTTTCTCCGGAGGCGGTACCCGAGCCGCCGCGTTGTCCTATGGGATGCTTGAGGCCCTGCGTGATACGAAAATCCAATGGAAAAACAAGACAATATCGCTTCTGGACGAAGTCGATGTAATTTCATCGATATCCGGCGGCAGCTTTCCTGCAGCGTACTACGCACTGCATGGATCGCGGATCTTCGACGAATTCCCGAACCGGTTCCTCTATAGGCCCGTCCAGACCGACCTGCTCAAGCTGGCGTTGAGCCCCGTTGGCTTATTAAAGCTTGCCGGATCGAGCTTTGGACGCAGCGATTTGGCGGCCGAGTTTTACGATCGCGAGGTGTTCGGCGCAGGAACCTATGCGGACGTTATTGCACAACATCGCCGGCCGTTTGTGATCTTGAATGCCACTGACATGACGACCGGAGCGCAATTCCCGTTTATTCAAGACCAATTCGATCTTCTATGCTCTGACCTGTCGGGGATTTCATTGGGGCGAGCCGCAGCCGCCTCGTCGGCGTTTCCGGGAGGACTAACGCCGCTCACCTTCAAGAACTACGCCGGAAAATGTGACTACCGTCAGCCGGAATGGGTTGATCTCGCCGTCAAGGACCACAAGTCGCGCGTCAATGTACGCCGCACAGCGCGCGCGGAGGGCCGGCTATCCTATACGGATGCTGAGCACGCACCGCGCAATTACATCCACCTAACCGACGGTGGTGTGGCCGACAATATCGGGCTGCGAGAGCCCCTCACGGCTATTACGAACTTGAACAACTCCTGGAGCGTGCTCCGCCTGATAAACCTTAAGAAAGTAGACACGCTGGTGGTGGTCGTGGTGAACGCCGCCACAAACCCCGCGACCGATCGCGACAAGACGCCCAACGTTCCTGGGTTCATTGATACCGTAACTGCGGCGGCAAATGTTCCATTGGACAACTATTCCTTCGATACTCTCGAAATCTTGCGTAAAACCGTTAACGAGTTCAATGAATCGATGCGCCTGATATCAGGATGCAAGGCACTGGCCGTCGCCAAGGGCGCGCAATGTGCGTTGGACATTCCGGCGCCCCACCAGATTGAGTTCTTCCCAATCGAAGTGGCGTTTGAATACATCGAAGAACCCAAGGAGCGAAATTGGTTCAAGAACCTTCCGACCACCTTGGAACTGCCGAGAGAAACCGTAGATAAGCTGCGGACGATTGGACGTCAAATACTCAGCGAAGATATCGAGTTCAAAAGGCTAATGGAAACGCTGCACGGGTGCCTCACGATTAGTGGTCAGAGCTGCTGATCTCACTCTGGGCTTTCCCCTGTTTCCGGAAATAGACGCAATCTTCGAAGTCCTTCTAAGAATCAATAATTCCCGACGCGGTTTCAGTTTTTCGAATCGCTGTTTATTCAGGGACGCGTTGCTCTTTTGCAATTCGCGCCTATTACTCTTAAGGCACTGAAACCAAAGGAAACTGATTTCGAGCCGCAGACCTTGGGAGAACACGTCAAGAAGAGACGGCTGGAACTGAGACTGACCCAGAAGCAGGCAGCCGAGCGGCTAGGCGTCAACCCCTGGACCGTCCTAAACTGGGAGAAAGACCACACCGAGCCGCCGATTAATTCCATGCCCGCCATTATACGGTTCTTGGGCTACAACCCAGTCCCGGCCCCTGTTTCCGTCAGCGAGAAGCTCAAGGCCGCGAGACAACATCTGGGTTGGTCGCGAAAGCGATACGCTCGGGAACTTGGTATTGATTCCGGAACCCTGCGGAATTGGGAGGAGGGTGCGGGAGTTATTTCTCGCAAGCACCAGCGGATCGTCGCAAAGATAATTGGTTCGTCAGATGAGGAAGTCATCGCCGACGCCGTCCCGTTGAGGGGCGGCCTTCGGCGGCAGGACCGGGGTTCGGATCATCAATGACACCCCCGTTGGAAGCAATGTTGGGAGGATCCGGGTTTCGCAGCTCAAACCCTGTAAAGACGTTGCGCTAGCGACGGCGGAAATGAAACATCATTTGCGGTGGCGGTGCGAAAAAAGGCCCCGGTATAAACGTCGGCGGTGGCACGAAATACACCGGCGGCGGCACGAAGTACACCGGTGGTGGTGGTGGTGGCGGTGGCGGGTACACGGGTGGCGGAATATACGTATAGGTCACAGTAGGTATCTGTAAGTGACGCATTTCACTCGCCGCCCTCTGGCGGGATTGTTGAGCTTCCAGCTCTGACTGACGAGCGCGCGCAAGGGCTTCGGCTTCACGTGTGCGCTGTGCTTGCAGTTCTACGCGCTGCTGCTCAGCTTCTCTTTCTTGTGCGCGCTGCGCCTGAATCTCGAGGCGCCGCTCCTCCGCCTCTTTCTCCTTTTCACGCGCACGTTCTTCTGCAGCGACACGGCGCTGTTCCGCGATTGCAGCTACTTCCTGGGCTTGGCGCACCCGTTCTTCTTCAGCTTTCTTTTCAGCTTCCTTTTGTGCCTCCCGCTCTGCGACTTCCCTGGCACGGCGATCTGCCTCCGCAGTCCGCCGTTGATCCTGATCAGCGAAGAAATTGCGTGCGGCCGTCGCTGTAACTTGTGCCAGCGGTTCGAGAAGAGCGCCGGTTGCAGGATCGAAACCAGCTCCTCTATAAATCGCCACTGGGCCGTCCTCTGCGGACGGGGATGATCCTGCAAAAATCAACGGCATTCCGCTCCGCCGGTCAAAGCGCTCCAACGAATCGTATTCTGCCAATGAACCAGGTTGAATCTGTTGTGGAAGGATCCCTTTGCGCATGGAAAGCACGGTTGCAATTACCATTCTGGTAACCGCAGGACAGGTTCCCCCCAATACACGATCTGTCGAATCATGCTGGATGCGCGGCAAGTCTCCCGGCGTCAGGGCAGGACATAAAAAAGTACGTGGTTTGCCTTGGGCGTCAAACGCCCAGTCCCTCGTCGCAAAACTATAGCCCGTTGCGATCGCCGCAGTTGCCACCACAACGATAACAGTATCAAGGCCGGAGAGGCGGCCGGTTGCCAACTTGAACGCGTACCGGAGTACAACGCCGGCCGAAAGAAACGCTATGATCCATCCAAGGTAGTCTGCGACACCCGGAGGTAGATTGAAAAGTTGAACCGCAGAAATCGTTGTAAATGCCTTGATCTCTGTTACGACTTTGGAATATGCGGCAACAAGAGCCACACAGATTGCAACCGCTATGACGCAGGCGGTTAGAACGAAGCGATAGAGTATCCGGGTCATTTTCGCCTCTCTGTCTCGCCGCGTATCGCCTTCCAGGCCGACCGCACTTTGAACCAGGCAATGTTTACCGTGGCCACGCCAGCAAGAACCAATACAGCGCCACCGAGACCTACCGCCAACCATACAAGGATTGCTGCTGTCATTTTTCTCTCCAATCAAGTAATGAAAAGTTGTGTTGCGATTTGCAAGCGAACCTTTGGAACGCCGCTTCTAGTCGGCGGGTTTAACGGCGTGGTCGGTTGCCGTCGGTGATATTGATGTTCCGGATTCGATGGAATACGTCTCCAGGAGCAGGGCGATGAAGACGGCGGTCCCGGCTAGGGCGGGGTCGTGTCGTGCCCCCGCGATTGAGGCGGAAAGAGCAATCCGGACCTGACCCCAATCACCCCTGATAGCGGCCCTGATGGCCGATTCGCCAAGAACGTCCCTGGTCGTTGTTTCGAGGTAGACGGGGCAAGGCAAATCCCCGATGACCCTGATAAGGTCGGGCTTAGACATTATGTATACCTCCCGTCGTGGGGTTGTAAGTGTCACCGGGAACGACAACCCGGCGTGCAGCAGGCGACCTGCCGCACATCAGGGTGTCGGGTTGGGAGGACCCCGAAGGGGTGGGGAGCCCCTTGACAGTAAGTATATGTTTCTGCTAGACTATCTCAATCGTAAAGGGCCTAAATACCCCGCGCGATCGAGGGTCTTGTATCCTCGCCCGCGGAAGTGCCTGTCCGTCAAAGTTCCGGCACTTCCGCACCCTATTTCAGCCCATCCGAACTAAGCCTCGGATGGGCTTTTTTTCTGTCCCGGCAGCCTCCTTTCTCGTCGTTAAATTGTACAGATTATTACCATATCTTTTATATCTTTTCAAGTATTTTTTGAACGACAATAGACTTGTATTACTATCGGCAAAATATCCGACGAGCGACGACTTCAGACATATGAGCAATATCGATAGACAGTTTCTAAAAGAAGTGGGGTTGTCCATGGATGAGGCGGCAGTCCTGCTGAAGATATCTAGGCCGCACCTCTATCACCTAACGAATGACAAACAACAACGATATTTGAATCAGGAGCGCCTAAATCTCCTGTACACCAGGTTGAGTGAAAGTCCACACAAATCCGATCAAGAGCGGGCGGCTAAGGTGGTTGATTGGGCCGCGAAGCTGTACCAACTCGATGTTCAGCCTGGGGAGCAAGCGGTCGGCGATTACTACATGATCTTTACGGACAAGCCGCTCGAACTGAAGCAGCCCCCATTTCAGGAATACATGACCAAGTATGTATACCCGCGCGCACGGGTGGTTGCGTATTTCTTGGACCCCGAGGGCGAGGTCAATAAGATGAAGAAGAAGCTCGAGGCGGCTAGACGCCAGTCATCTGAACATTGGAAGTCACGAATATTCATAATCGAGACGATATTAGGCGCCGTCCTGCCGCACGTCGGGATCAGAATTCGTTTTGTCGGTCGTGATAGCGGAATGCGCGGAGAGACTTGGGAAGCCGAGACCAGCGGAGCCGTGCGGTTGAACCTCGAATATGTGACAAAGATTACGACCCTGCTTGAGGATGCCGGTTTCCGGTTTCAAGTCGATCACAAGCCCGAAGATTTCTTTCCGAAAAATTCAAATGGGGTAACGGAAACTTCTGACGGCGCATTTACTTTCAAGAAAGTGTTTGAGCTATCTCCAGACAATCACTGACAAGGATGCCAACATGATGCCGCGAGCGACGGTGCCAACGCCAACTGAGCCACCGATTGCAACGAAGACTCGGACCTTAGTATATTTGGCAACGTTCCATACCGCGTTGCTCGTCGCTAGCAATGCGGCGGGTGCCAAAATGATTGCGGTTCCAGGAGGGATGGCCGCATCGGCGACGGTTTTTAGCTACATGGCAACGTTCGTTGTGCTCGACGTTGTCGCCGAGTTATTTGGCAAGATGTATTCGAAGCTTGTAATAAAAGTCGGTCTGGGCGCCCTGCTGATTTCTGTTTCATTCTTTGAACTGGCAATCGTCGCCCCAGCGGCGGATTTCTGGAACAATCAGACGGCATTTCAAACTACGCTGGGGTCATCTTGGCGTATTTTGTTGGGTGGGTGGACAGCATACATGGCGAGCCAGTATTTCGACGTCTGGACTTTTTTTCGAATCAAGGAATCTCGAATCGGGGCCCCGCGCCTTTGGCTCCGAGCATTGATAAGCACGGCCTTGGGCCAATTCGTCGACACCTGTATCTTCATGAGCGTCGCTTTTGGCGGAACATTTCCCCTTCTCCCGGCAATTGCAGGCCAATACATCCTGAAATTGATACTCGCCGTAGCATCTGTGCCTGTCATCTACCTCGGCGTGCACTGGGGACGAGCCATGATGCTAAGAGACGCCCGGTGACAAAGCCCGCCATAAGCCGTGCAGAAGAGTTGTCTTTCTTTTCTAGGCGGTTTAGCCTTTCCCCAAAGGAGATCCTGGAATTCGTCAAACATTACAACTCCGATTTCTCCCAGTATGATAATCATATTTACGAGCACATCGGTTCTCGAATTGCCCATTGGTGGAACTTTGAAACTCATGATTGGTTTGCAAAGCGTATCGATATATATCTCGATTACCTTGAAAAGATAACTTCTGATCCAAGAGCGCGCGTATTCCTCTTAGATATTGGTTTTAGCATTCCGTATGTCTTCTCGCGCCACCGACTCGTTCAAAGAAATAACCTCTCTTGCCTTCTAGTAGACAAAGAAAGATCCGCGAAGCGGTTTTTTTACGCAGTTAGAGATCATTTGAAGGTGACGCGCGTAGGCCTAGACCAGGTCATGGTGGCGGACATTGAGCGACCAGACGATCGCAAGCAGCTTCTGGAGCAGATAAGGGAGTTGGGCGCGAAGCAACGGCCTAATCAACTATTGCTAGCCGGGAGTGAAGTCATCGAACACTTGGATGACCCGGAGGCGTTCTGGATGCTTGCCGACGCAATCAAGCTGCGAAGATCCGGCCAGATAAATATCTATGCGACATTGCCAATAGGGAAGAAAATTCCATCTCACACGCTGGAATTTTTGACTGCAGCGGATGCCTTTGAGTACCTGAGCGCTCGTCTCAATATACGTGACAAGTGGTTTCTCAAGCCGCCGGCCAGGAAACTAACATCTCCGTATCTTCAGGAATGCGTGTGTGTGCTTGGGACGCTCAAGAAGGTTTCTACGTAATACACGTTCTTGCAGCGGAAGTAATTCGTAGGGCATTCTGGCCCAATGTTCGCGTGCCGTCATTGTTCTTCCTTGTGTTAGCCTGGAGACGCAAAGATAAAAGACCATGGAACAGAAAGGTATCCAATCCAGCACGGACGAGTTTTTCATGCGAAAGTGTATTGACCTTGCCGATAACGCTGGGAGGGCAGGCGATTTACCCTTCGGTTCCGTCGTAGTCTGCGACGGCAAAATTATCGGAGAGGGTAGCAATATTCTGCAACAGCGAAAAGAAGTCGATGGGCACGCAGAGCGAATCGCGCTTCTTCAGGCTCAAGCCCGCATTAAATCAAGAACCCTGCCGACATGTACGCTTTACTCTAGCGTCGAGGCGTGTCCAATGTGCTCGTTTCTGATACGTGAGCTGCATATCCAGAGAGTCGTATTCGGCCTCAGATCACCGGTAATGGGGGGATTTACTAGATTTGGCGTCCTGCAAGACACCGGACTTTCTGAAAAAGTCCTCGACTATTTTGGACCTCCGCCGGTTATCGTCGAGGGCCTACTCAAAGAGGACGTCGCTGCAGGTTGGCAGCGGTGGGTTCCCAAGGTCTGGAAAGCGTTCTACGAAAATGGCGTCTTGGAATAAGCACGATTATAAATAGGCTGCGTCGGAGGCAGCCTATTTGGGGCGGCAGCTATCTGTCCAGTAGCGGTTCCAGCCTCCGATCTTCCCCTCGAGCGCGGTCGATGAGTCGCGTTCGGTCGGTTTCCAGTCCTTGAGTGCTGCCTCAATTTCGGCCGGGCACGATGAGCTTAGGTACACCAATGCATCATTGATGTGAGCACGCGCGTCGAGACTTCCGCCGCGCAACGCCTGAGTAAGCTTGTGTGGTAGATCTTTGTTCGGGGTGCGGGTGCGGCTTTCCAATAGCGTCTGCAGCACGAGATCGACACGCTCCATCGGCAACCCTGGCCGCTGAAGAAGAAGAATCAGCTGGTCCGTCGCCTTTTCCTTCAATCCAGTATTACGCTCCATTATCGATACCAGGCTCCGGCGCGAGCGATACTGATCGATGCCCGTGCTGTTTGTCTTCCCGAGCCGCCAAACGTGATAGGTGGCGGTTATTTCACGATAGTCTGAATAGTAGGTGAATACGAGCGTACCCAAAGCGCCAACGAGAACGATAAGTAAGACAGCCCAACGGATGATCTGTGTCATCCGTCTTATCTGGAACCAGTAGAAACCGTTGCTGATGATGTCCTTGCTTTTAAGAAGATAGTGAATATCGGGAACGGACAACACGAGACCATAGAGGTGACGTGTCTTTTTCTCCAGCTTGTCGGCGGCTCCGCTTTCGGGCACGTTGTCGATCGCATTCAGCGACGCGCGCAGTGCAACGACATTGGAACTTTGCCCCAACGCAAACGCTTCGAGATCGGCATAGCGCTTCGGCACTTCCATTATCTCGGCGATTATCTTATTAGCGAGCCGCAGCTGAATCTGCGCGCCACGTTCGAGTACCACCTTTGCAACTTTATCGGCGTAGGCAAGGAACGGTGTCCATAGTGCTGAAACATCGCCTGGCGCGCGTAGTGTCTGATCGCTGCCAGTGATGATCCGCTCGTAGCCGACACCGATGAGCACGGCCGCGAACAAGGAGGTATCAGTGATTGCGCTCGTGCGGTCCAATAGCCAGAACAGTACGACTGGGACGGCTACATAGGCAAAGAAAAGAAGCCAGGTCCGCGCAACGAACCAGATACCGTCCATGCCGCCCAGCCGCTTGTTAACCTGGACTACGGCAACGAATGTGCCGAGTAAAAAAACAATTCCGTAGCAGATGTAGGCGGCAAGATCAGGGGAAACGGTCAGGTCCAAGACACTGCCCTCCCTCTCGATTTGTTGGCCTAAGATCAGGCCATGTTTTGTAACAGACTATACAGGTAGTCTTTAGCGGAAGGCCGGACACCGAAACGGGCGAACGGCAATCCATCCACCGTCAAGGTGCCGCCGACCTCGATCAGTTGGCGCGTCTGTAGCTCGCGAATAAAGGGAACGATATCGGCTGGATTGCTCACGCCCATTTGCTTTATCAGGGTACTACCGTCAATTGTCGTATTGCTGACGATTATCTCCAGCAATTGGCGTGCTTGCGGGGTGAGCGTGGGAAATGGTTGCATGGCGTTGGCTGCCTATAGAGCTTTAACCAAAAAGTAAAGGCATGGCGTTTTGATGGCCCGGCCTATCAATGAAGCCGAACTGTATGGCCCCGACAAAACCCATAACAATAAGGGAAGTATAGACGGTCTATTTCGTAACTTCCACTACTTAGATTTCGCGCGTCCGGACCCCCCGGGATCGTCATGGCGACTACTGTCTATGCCTGCGCAGTATCTTCTTCCATAACCTATATCCGTCCCGCAGATACGTGTCGCGGGCAACTAACCGCAACGATCAGCGCTATAGGTCAACCGACGCGCTCATGAACAGTCACACTGCTCCGCACCAGATCAATGGGTCTCAGGGTTTGACAAATCGCACTCCGATTACCGGATGAACCTCCCAAAGCGTGGCGGCGTGCATACCCTTCTTTCCCCGCGGGGCATCGCCCAAATGTGCGTCATCGAAGAACCGGGCGCCGGCAAATTCCATGTAGGGCGGGCGCTGCATTACGGAGCCGCTGCTTGATGGTTCCTTCCCTTGCAGCAATTTGTCGCGGATCAACTGGCGTACTGCGCCGGCTTTCTCACGCACATACTGGTCCTTGACGTAGGTTGGATCGTCCTTCGGTACCTCGACGACGATGCAGTGGTCGCCCGATGTCGCGCTGTTTGAGATCTGAATGTGGTAATCCCCGTCGGGCTCTCCCGCTACGAGATGGACGTAGCCGCGAACGGCCACGATCTGATCCTCACCCTGGTACCGCGTCTCCTTAAATTCTTTGTTATTACGGGCCGCTGCTGGAGGGTCAGGAAGGGCTATGAATTTGTCGAAGTCCATGGGCGCGGGCGATTTAACAACTTTGGCAATAGTCGTCTTTATGGCCCAACGCGCTACCCCGGGCTTTTGTTCTCTGGCTTGAACATTCGCCGCAAGCGTAAGAATTATGCATACGCTGACTAAATATTTGTTCATGATGTTCTCCCTAGTTAGGAACCACCAGCACTTTGCTGATTGCCTTCGATACGTGATCGACTTCGAATCCGGCTCTCCGGTACCATCGCGTCAACCTTTCGATATCTCCGGACATCGTACCCTCGATTCTCGAAATGCCGGAATTCCGCAGATGATCGCAGACAGCACTCAAGAAAAGGGAGCCAATCCCTCTGCAGCGAAAATCTTTGGCAAATAAACTTAGCGGAAACGTCTGAAATAGCCGCGACAATATTGGCACACGGTTGAAGATCTGGATATCTGCCAGCTCGGCGATACTTTCATGCAACAACAATTTGGCACATCCAACCGGCCGACGATTGAGTTTGATCCACGCCGTGACGTAGTTGTCACCTGTGCAAAACTCCAGTTGGTAATGTCGTCCGTCTGTTGCCTTGACGCCGGTCGCGACGGTCATAACGTTTCCAGTGCGCTTAAACGTTCAGAATCTGCTGCGTCATCGTCCGGCTGTTTTTCGCTATGATCTCACCAGTACGTGAAGGTCGTGCTTCGGCAACAGTTCGTCCAATACGTAGTCCCGATGAAACTTAGCTGCGCGCAGGAACGCGTACGCGCTCGTGCCTAAGATCGTTTCCGTTGTATGGCCAATCAGAATCTCGATATCCTTCTCGAAATTCTTCGCATAAACGGGAATCCGCTCCTTCGCCGGATTAGGAAAGATGGCGCCGCTTGTCACGGCATCTTGCCAGGAGCCTACTCGAACACCCATGTCGCCCTCAACAGCCAATACGCGAGCGATCGCGTCCTTTATGCCGTCAAATGGCCGATAACTCTGCTTGTCGAGCAGGTCAGGGTGCGCGTCGCCGAAGGCGGAAAACATGTGGTGGAGCTTTTCGCACGCTTCCAGAAACGTTGCTTGGTTCACTCTGTCGCCGGATAAGCTCCCAGTCGCTTCATAGCGGAACGACCAACTTAGATACGGCCTGTCCGGATAGGTCGAGACGGCACCATGTCCAAGCCCAGAAAGTGTATTGGCCGCCGCCCCAACGATGTACTTATCCTTAAAGTCCTTTGTCTTGTTGACGATGTAATCAAAAACCGATCTGTCTTTAACATGGAGGACGATCGAGTCCGCGTCCACACGATTAAAGTCCGAGGAGATACCGGAGAATCCGTAGTGAGAGAAAGTGTCCGCATAGACGTGCGCGGTGATACCCATGAGCTCCAGGCTGAACCCGTCATCGGGAAGTAGGGCGTGGTGCGCGACCATCTCCTGGGCGACGTCGCTGTCCTTGCGGCATACGAGTCGTTCTTCAAACGACTCTCCCTCATTGGCCGGCATGAAGTGAAAGGGTATCCAAATCTTGCGTTGATCAATCTCGTCCAGGTTCGCGCGATTCACCGGGTGATGAGCTGTCGCAGGCGCTTCGAGGAAGGTTCCGTCCTGCAGCGGGACACCAATTATGTCCGAATCGTCCACATACTCGGCCGATTGGGCAATTACCTGAGCGGCAGCCGCATGCAACCCCGCCGCCCGCGCCATCACATAGGTCCCGTAGTAGTGCATGTCAGTCTGCATTGATTCCTCCCCCAAGCTGCATTCTTACCACCAGAATTCGCAGGTGGAATTTTCAACAACCTAAACCAGGACACCGAGCGTCTTTGCTAGCGCCTCAACTACGGGTCCAAGCTGCTTCACTCGTGTAACGAATTCACCAACTTTCTCATTGGCATCCGTAGAATCCTGAACCGCTTTTACCAGTTTGTCGAAGCTTGCTTTGTCGCTCACGGTTGGCCTAAGGTTATCCTTATCTGCCAGAAATTTGTTGAGGGCTTCCGTCAGCGCCGCCTGGTTTTTCTGCGCTTCCTCTTTCGACTTCGATCCCATTGCCATGGTTACCTCCTATTTGATTTTCAGCTTCTTCTTTAAGTCTTCCGCCTTCTTGGTGGCCTGCTCGACTCTGTTGGTGAAGTTTGCGGCATCATCCGAAGCTTTTGCAATCCCTTCGTTGATCTTTAGGCGCAAGTCTTTCATCCCGCCTTTCTCCAAAAGCCCGTCTTGCGTTTCCTGCACCTTCCGCAAGCTCGCGAGGTGCGCACCGATAGCAGCGTTACCGCGAGCGACCTGTGCAAAGGCTTCGTCCGTCGCTTGGATAAGGTCAGCTTCCGCTTTGTCGATCGGCGCCATGAACTCCTTGCGCAGCCCCTGCGTAGTCTCGCTGAACTCCTTGCTCCATGCCTGCATCGTATCGATGAATTGCACGGCCTCCCGGCCTGGTGTCGGCGGAATGAGCTTCTCCTGCACCGGGTCCCAGATTAATTTGCCGGATGCGATGTCAACCAGTCGGGTTTCCTGGACGTAGCTCTTAACGTATGGAACGAGCACCTTCTCGGTCCATTGTGCTTCGTACATCTGCCTCACGGTGTCGAAATGAGATCGAATCAATTTCCGGTAGCTTTGGTGAAGCGCCTCAGTGTCGCTTCCGACCTGGTAGGCCAGATCGACCGCTTCTTTAGGAATGTTGCTGCAGGCGGCGAGGAACAAGGCTGCAAGCGATATGATAGCGATTCTTGCAATGCGGACCATAGCTATATTCTCCCGGGTGACGGATTAGCAATACCGAACGAAAGCGCACATTTACCATATACATCGGGTGTGGATAGTGGGCCAGGACGGTCGTCCGGATCGTAGCCGGAAGTAGACCGGCCGTGCGCGCTTCCGTAGATCCTGTAGTGAGGCATCGCTATTCGCATGAATACCTAATGGTGAATCGCTGTAATCATTCGCAATGCTGCTTGTCCCGGCTCAGCCTTCAGACATCGAGGAGGCTGCTCTACAACTTTCGTCGGCTGATATATATGAACTATGAACTATCGTGTAATCGCGTATGGGGTTAAGGTGTGCACGGCGGTGAATCCGCCCTTTGGCGATTCCTTGAGGGTATCAACGTCGTTAAGCAGTAAGTTTTGGTCCGTTGTCCTCCCTACCTTTTCTTCAAGGGCACCCTGAAGGATCGTTAAATTGCCAAAATAGTCCTTGGAATCTCCGGTGACCTTGATTGCATTCGTCTGCGCCGGAGTGTATTTCTTAACCACTTCGGCAATGAGCAAATTCGACGCGCCGATTGATATCTCGGCATAGGCGGAACCCGAAGTAGAATCTCCGCGGGCATTCTCCCCCTCGGTCGCAGCCGTCGCGGCCTGCTGGATTCGGCGCAGTTTCTCAAGTCCCTCAGGTGTCTTTGTGAGCACGCGGTAGGCCTCAAATCCCTTACCGGGGGATTTGATAACAAGCGTTCCCTTCGGTCCCTCGGTCGCAAGTTTTGCCAGACTGGCCTCACTTCGATAAATGGCCTGAAGCACCATTCGGCCATCGACATACACGAACTCACGCTCCTGGGGGCTAACTGCGCAACCGACAACTTGAACGTTCTCGGCAGGCGGCGGTACATAGCCCGTAATTCGATTACCCTTGGTGGGCGGCCGAATGGAGAGATTCGCCTCGGTCTTGTCGTCCTTGTTGCACTTGATTACGCAACTTAGCTTACCGCGGTCGTTTGAAAAATCCGGGCATGAACCATCGGCGAATTTGGTCTGAGCCCGATACACCTCGAACGGGCCAACGTTCTTGAACGGCGTCCCTTTCGGCTCTTGCTGGGACTGTTGTCTAACGGTAATTGTGACGACCGCTTGCTCAGCCTGCACCGTGCTTATGCAGAGCAAGCAAAGGAGAGCAACACCTGGCGCTTTCATGATGAACCATCCCTAGTGGAGCCGCGAATCACGCTAATCAATACGGCAACAATCAAAAAAATAAAGACCATGGCCCAAAACTTCTGCCACTTCGAGGCCCGCGCAAGAACGTTAAAAATGTTTGCCCGCTCAACGCGGCACACGCCATCTTTGAGTCCCTCCTCGTATTGGACATATGTAGCGAGATTCTCCTTCGTGGCATTTCTATCCAACTCGACGACAAATGTATAGAGGAACTGGGGCGAAATATCGCCGAGCGTGATCGTAAGGATTGGAGCGCTCGGAATACTGCCGAATTCTTCGCACAGCGCACCGGGACAGGTCTTGTTCGTCAAAGGATGGCGAGCGAGGTTGTCGATTGCACTCTGGGCATGTGGGCCAAGCTCAGGAGAAAACTTGATGCGGTTAATGAGGGCATCTGAAGCAGTGAACGTGAGAGGGAGTTTCTTCAACGTCTCCCCGGAAACATATGCAGTAACGCGGACCTTATTTGGCGGAAGGCTTTCCGTGTCAATAACGACGAGACAATCCTTTAGCCAGGAATCTATCAAGGACTTGATGGTGTTCTCGCTAAGAACGAGGAAAGGGGTCAGTATGATCATCGCAAGCGATAACATTGCGATGAAAAGCCGCCTCCTGACGCTAGGATTCGGCGGTTTGGGGTCCGGCATGGGATCGTTTTCTTGAGCCATTGTGAGCCCTGTGCTAGACCGAGCCTCTGCGCACTTCGAGAATAGCCAGCAGCGGTTCCGGTCAACGAAGCTTAACTATTTTGTCGGCTTTGGCTTGGTCGCTTTCACCTTGGCGGGTTGCTCCGATTGGCCGGCGCTGCGCATAGCAGCAAGCATTTCATTTTGAGACGCAAATGCTTGTCCCGCCAACGGGCCGCGATGACAGTGGTATCCGCCAGCTTTGCGATTGTGGTGGCAGCCGTAGCTGTCGAGGCCGCCGCCGTGTGCTGTGGCGGTTTCAGCGAGAGTGGCAAGGACTATGAGGAGTGCGAACCGGAACATGATTACCTCCCAGTTTCTGATTTTCGAGAAACTCACAAGAGCGCGCAACTGCAACGTCGGTCTATGGCGCTCGTCGCCGAAACGTGATTTTCTCTACAACGCAGGGCGCCTATCCGGCAATGGTCATATCCTTAGCCATTCCGTGTCGAGTGTCAAGAAAACACGAAACGAGCCATTCGCCTCATGGGCCTAGTCCAGAAAGTCTAGTCCAAATAGTCTAGTGCGAAAGGACTATGGCCCAATCTTGATTCAATTTATTACTGACGGAATAGCCCGGTTTGAAAGATACTTGCTAGGGTTACTGGCGTTTCTCGTGCCGGGATAATGATCGCGCGATAACCTCCGCTACTAGCTTTCTGCGCGCATCCGCTTCCTTCGAGTCCACTACCTGTTGCACGGTACGCACCTTATATCCCCGAACCATTTGCTCCGTCGGCTCCGGCGGTTTGCCCACTGAATCCAGGTACTCCACCAAACCTTCAGGAATTACGTACCGCACCTTACCTTGCTCGCTTTCATCCAGGTTTTCTTCTATGAACTTCGCTAGCGATTTGATGTGCCGCTCGGTACTCCCGACCAAGACGACCTCGGTATAGCCCGCAGCCAGGCACTTCTCGATATTCCCGAGTTCGTGGTCCTGATTGGTTGTTACCGATATCTCGCAGGCAATTCGGCACCCACCGCGGATGAGCGACACGTCAACGCGGCCGGCGCCGTCGAGTATTGTTTCTTCGATTGAGGCTCGGAACTTGCGCTCTTCCGCCAACTGCTTGATTAGGTGCTGTAGGTACTTGTGCTGCCGCCCGCCGCGACCTTGCCCAGCATCCACTTTCGGTTTTGCAATAGGTCTTGAAGGTGGCTCGGCAACTCTCACCGGACGCGCAATGTCATGGGGAGAGGTGTCTGCCGGCGGCTCCTCGGTGCGTGGCGCAACGTGCTCCGGACTCGCCTCCGGCTTTTCTTCCTGTGGCTCTACGCGCTCGATCGGCTTCGTCCGCTTCGGAACTTCTCTCCTATCTGCTGCAGACGGTCGGTCAAACGTCGGTTCCATCGGCGGCGCGCTGTACTCGTCGCGGACCCGCCCGAGTAGATCCCGGTACGCGTCGCCTGACATGGTGGGAAGTCCATCAACATACCCGAGTGGGATGTGAACGGAGAGCGCTTCATTTGTGTAGTTGCGTACATAACAAGCAAACTCCGTGTATTCCTCGCGCTTCTTCTGCGAGAGAAGGAACGAGGCATCCGTGCGAAATTCTGAATCAAGCGCATTCGCGTCTTTACTGCTTAGGCCACCGGCGAACTTGATTGAGGTGCTCGAAAGAACGGTCGCGCGCAACCCTGTATCGAGCTGGTCGAGATTCTGATGGGCGAGAGTAAGCGCGATGCGATATTTTCTTGCCTGGTTTAGGAGTCGGCCAATCGAGGCATCGAAATAGTCCTGGGCCTCATCGACATAGACGAAGGCAGGATTGCGCTCATGGGGTGGAAGCGTCGCACGCTGCAGCGCCGCTTGCGCGATCAGGGAAACAAAGAACCTTCCGAGGATGCTCGCCCCTTCGTGCCCAAGGAAATCCTTGGCCGTCGAAATGAGTACGATCTTTCCTTCGTTGAGTAATGAAAAGAGGTCCACCTTGTTTTCGGTGTGCGAGAACATTCTCTCTATAGTCGCATTCGACAGCACACCCCACAGCCGCGCCAAGATCTGCTTTTTGGTTTCGCTGAATTGCCGTTCGAAGAATTGGGTTTCAAAAAAGTGTTTGGCCGACCCCGAGAGACGGTCCAAATACGGCCGGAACTTCTCTCCGTTTTCCATAAGCTCACGTAGCGTATGAATGGTGGCATCGGGAATTTCGAGCATGAGGCGGGCGATGTAGCGGAAGATCACCCCTTGCCGTTGCGTAAGCTCCGCGCCCAAGAGCGCTCCGAAGAAAAACTCGAAGGTCTCCACGGCGGCGTTCAGCGTCATTTCGCGTTCAACCGGCGAGAGCTTCTCTAGCCGCCCCCGGTCGAAGTCGAACATATTCAGACTTACGGGATTCTCAACGTCGGTCGGATCGACGATCACCAGGCGGTCGGCAAGACTGCCGTACTCGTCCGGATCAAAGTGCTCCAGGTGGGAAATCGTGCGGATCAGGTCGCCCTGGCTGTCGATCACAACCACCGCCCGGCCGTCCTCTTTGGCGCGAACCAAGTCGTGGTGAACCAGGAACTGCAGAAGCTGCGTCTTGCCGTGGCCGGTGCCCCCGACTATATGGGTATGCTCGAACCGGGCGGGAAACGGTATGGCAAACGGGAGCGGGGCGCGAAAGAAGTCCCGGAAAGCCGTTCCCTGGAGATACACCTCCACCATGTCCTCCGGCCGCATCCTCTTTTCTTCGGAAGGGAGCCGAAGCTTGATCTTTTCGTCATACCGCTTTGAAAGTGGAATTCCCGAGGCGCGCAGGAAGTTGTCCTCAAGACGGGTACGGATTTTCTTGAAAAGACCGGAATCGTAAGCATACTGGTCTGAGAGCGTAATCAACGCACGCTCAATGACGACACCCAAGTCCTCGCAGAGGTCGTAGGCTGCGGCATCGGGGAAGACGACATAGTCATTCTTTTCGCCATCCTCGCCATCTTCATCAGGGTCAATAAATGCCGACGTCGGAAAGGACCGGAGTATCCCCGAGAAAAGCCAAGAGAACTTCTCTCTCCACTCCGCAATCAACCGCTCATAGTCCTTGTGGACCCGTATCGAGTGGCGCATTTGGTCCCGTACCAATACGCCTTCTTCGATGGTGATATTGGCGAGGACCGATTCCTCGGGCAGGTTGATGAGGAAACCGTCGTCGTAGAGAAGCTGCAGAAGCGCGTCATAGAGAGCGCTCCCCAGTCGCATCGATGGCGACATATCGAGCTTGCGGCAAATCTCGTTGATTAGATCAAGAAGGAAGGCTCCACGGAGTTCCTCGTCGATCAAGACGGCATCGTCGCAAAGCGGCTTCAGCTCGCGATAGAGACGGAGGGTGTCCTCCCGTTCGCGGCTCTCCGTGCCGCCTACAAGCCAATTCTTCCAGTTCGACACGGAAGCGGCTATATCTCGATTACTTCCTCTCCGCCGAAATGAGTCGCTGCTGTGAGCACCGCCTTGAACGTCTGGCAGGCCTCCTTGATCTGATCCTCGACCGCAAGCATCTCTACAATATCTTTCACTTCGATGGTTTTCCCGTCCGCCAAGTCTTTGACCGACACGGAGATATTCAACATCTTGAAAGCCATCCGAGAAGCGAGCCCGAGGAGGCCGCTCCCGCCGTCAGTCATCTTGTTCCGCTCGTAGAGCATGGTGTCGGCCAGCTTGTATTTTTTGATATTTGATTTTTCTTCTTCGGTAAGCTCGGACCGGACGGCCAGATTGAAGGTGACTTTGCCGGTAAACCCGGATTTTTGTTCACGACGGAGCAGCAGTTTCATTATTCCCCTCCCCAGGGTGTGGTTGAGCCGCTAAGGTACTCCAAAAGCAATCATATCCGCCAGCTACGTCTAAGGTACTAGGCGGTTCGGATGAAGCGTCGTTGCGCTGAAGGGTTTGCTCGGGCTTCCGTCGATCATGAGCTTGAGATAGATGTTGTGGTTAGGAAGGTTCAGCAGATCCTCCGGTGCGAACACCGGTTCATACTCTCGGGCGATCATCCGGGCATCCTCGGGACCCAGGCGGAAGGAAATGAGGGTACCGATGTTCCCGAGCACAGCATGCCTCACCTCTTGTTCCAGTTGGAAGAGATGCTGGTGAGAAAGCACCAGTCCGACATGATACTTGCGCAGTTCTGAAACCATGTTCGCCACTGACAATGTAGCAAAACTTTGAAATTCATCGATCACGATAACATGGTCACGCCGTCGCGATTCTTCCGTATCTGCCCGGCTGAAAGCCGCGAGGCCCAAGGTTGTCACCAAGAGCGCGCCCAAGACGTTCGCGCTGTCCTCGCCAAGTCGCCCTTTGGCCAGGTTCACGATGAGAATCTTTCCTTCGTCCATGATCTGCCGGAAATGGAGATCAATCAGTTGACCGGTGAACATTCGGTATAGACGGGGGTCGGCGAGAAACGCGCCGACCTTGTTTTGAATCGGGGCAATGGATTCCTGTTGATACCGGGGATTGTATTTCGGATATTCCTTGGTCCAGAACGCTTGAACTTGATCATTCTTCACCCGAGCGAGTACCTGCTTCCGGAAAGTTGTGTCGGTGAGCATCCGCAGGATGTCCGGAAGCGTAGCGTCCCCGTATTCGATGAGCGCATATAGAGCATTCCTTAGTACGTGTTCCATTCGCACGCCCCAGGCTTCACTCCAGAGTTTCTTGAACGCTTCCATGAGGCCCGAAGCCGCGAGAGGAATTCTGTCCGTCTGCACTCGCCGCAACGGGTTGTAGCCATAGGGTTGTGAGAGATCCGGGGCATTCAGATAGACAAGGTCATGTTCGCGCCACCGGGGAACGCCCGCTACCAGTCGTTCGGCAAGATCCCCATGCGGGTCAATCACCGTCACCCCGCGCCCGCGCATCATGTCCTGGAGAGCGAGAGTTTCCAAGAGGGTCGTTTTCCCTGTCCCGGTCTTGCCTATCGCGTAGGTATGAAAGAGCCGGTCGGTTTGTTTCATGCCGAAGGTCCGGTGCGGATGGCGCCCATTGGTTATCGCGAAGTAGGAAATGCCTAAATTCTTGAGCATGCCCTCAGCATAGGTCCCTACTGCAATAGCCGCACGACGGTGATGCATACCTCACGGGAACGTTCTCCAGTCGTGTTTCTTCACCCGCTATGCCTAACTATGAGTGTCGGATCGCTCATTATTAAAGGAGTCCGGCATGGAACCAATTTTGTTATCTGACCTGGAGCTTCTCTCGCTTCTCATGGGCGAGAAGACCGCAGTGAAAATGTATCAAGGAAGTTTGTTGTCGCTTTTCACGACGGGGGCGATCGACCAGGAGATGCATCCGAGAATCGCAGCCGCTCGTGAACTCGTAAAGCGCACACTCAAAGAAGAACTGAAACGTACTTCCGTGCTTTCAAGCCCAGCTGCCGTGCGGGATTACATTCGGCTTATCTTAATCGGCAAGGAGTACGAGGTATTCGTCGCGCTCTTTCTCGACGCGCAAAACCGCATAATTGAAACCGAAGAACTATTCCGCGGCACGCTCACACAAACGAGCGTTTATCCGAGAGAAGTGGTAAAGCGAGCACTTCGGTGGAACTCATCCGCTGTGATCTTTGCCCACAACCACCCTTCAGGTGTTGCGGAGCCGAGTCACGCTGACGAAACCCTCACGCAAGCTCTTAAGCAGTCGCTTGCCCTGGTGGATGTAAAGGTTCTCGATCACTTCGTTGTAGCCGGCACCGCTGCGCTAAGCTTTGCGGAGAGGGGGTTGATATAGCGGAAAAGAAAGCTGCTGTTTCAGGGACATCGTCAAACGGTGCCCCTTTTCATTGATCTTGGGTGAATTGACAGTTCCTAATCGGCGGTTAGTTTGGGTCTCGTCATCGCGTGATCATTCAAACGGTCAAATCAAATGTTGAGCGACCAACCACGCGGCGATCCTCAATCGCGCTGGAAACTACATCATCGGGAGTCTAAGCTGATATAGGGGGAATAAGTGTTGCGGTTTGAGCTTACGGCCTTGTACAAATCGAGACCAGCCACCTAGTTCTTCAAACAGCCTGCAGAGATCGTCAGAATCGTCGACTAACGTACATTCCTGAATGTCTACTCTAAGATGTTTGCATACAATTCGAAATAGTTCTCCTCTATTATCTTCTTTGAGCAGTCCAAAGTCGGCAGAGTTGAAGACAAAATCGAACGTATTGCTCAGCTTCTTCCGTGGTACGACGTAGCGAGTAAAGCAATCCATATTTGATGTAATCAGGCATACAACGTGATCTTGACGTAGCTGTTCAATTCGTCGAAGTGCCCAGTTACTAATCTTTATGCGATGACAACTATCAACGAGTCCATTCCAAATTTGCTCGTATGCGAGGACCAGCTTATCTGAAACAAATTGACATATTTCCTCGGAACTGAGCTGGCCACGCATCCAACTCTTGACCATCGAAGTGTTTTCTTGAAAGAGTAGCGTTTGAATCTTGCTTCTTAGCGGCTCCTGTAGAGTACTCCAATATATATCGTTTGATAGTGTTCCATGGAAATCCACGAAGAGAACCGCAGCCCTTTCTCTATGAAGACCGAAGCTCCCATTTGAGAAGACCGGTGTAGATCTTGAATGTTTGCCGGATGGAATTCGTAAGTGCATAAAGTTTGACAACATGCCCGCGCTGTTAGCTATACCGTCTAATGGTTGTGCCGGTCACCTACCGATCCACAATATATAGTATATCAGGAGAACATGAACACCTGCTACGGAGGCTAAAGAAGACTACGTAAGCAGTTTAGAGATATGTTCTCAAAGAGGATTCTTGAGCACCCACCGGAGCTCGCACATTAGGCGGTAAACCGCGGCCCGCTTTGCAACTTGGCCAGATAGATCAAATCCGCGTTTCACTTGTCCGAATTGGTCTTTCGAGGCTTCTCAGGTACCATGTCTCGAAACCAAATTGATAAGATATCGCGCAAATTCCGCTTGGCTTATTTAGGCGCCGGTGATGAACAATGAGTAAGAGCGCAACTAGGCAAACGTAAGTACTAGACATGCATGCACTTCTTTTTGCGACTGCTTCTACTGAAGTCTTCTTACTCGACTAGAGGTGTTTGTGATACGAATTCTTAAATTGAAGACACGGAAACGACGCAAAGGATGATCGTCGCGCTTGAAGGCGGTGTCTGTGCTGGAAAATCGACCGTCGCCAACCTTCTGGAAACACAAGGCGTCGGACGACATGTGCAGGAATACGCGGCGCAGATTCCGTATTCTGCTCAACGTACCATATTTGAGCTAGAGCCTGTTGCCCGGGCAGCGGGCTTTCTGTTGAGCGACAGCGGTCGCTTAAACGAAATTCCTCAGGCTGAGCTCAAAATCTTGGATCGATCGTGCTTAACGGTATTTGCCTTTGAATATGCCTGTATACGATTGGGCATGAACGAACTTGAATTGCCACTTCTTGATTTAGTAGAAACGTATGCAGTAATCGTACCTAACTGCGTTATCTTTCTTGATATCACAGACAATGTGCGCGAAAAGAGACTCGCGGTGCGCGGCAAGCGATTTATCCCTATTCTTGCCGATCGAACCTTCAATAAGTACTTCAAGGAGTTTTTCGAGGCTATGCATAATTATCTGGATGTCGTTTTCGTTGGGACGAATGCGCAGTCTGCTTTGGAAGTTACCGAGATTTGCAAGAAGGTACTTAGTAGCCCGCGTCCGGATTTTGCTTCTCTCCAAGACTTAAGAAAGGCGTTGGGCCATGTCTTTGGTGGGTGAGTTAATTAATATCCTACTTCTTGTTCTTACTGCACGAGCAGGCATCAAAGCAATTTTCGCCATAGGACAGGCCTTGCGGGCAGGAATAGATCCACCACAGGCGGATGCTCTGGGGTCAGGGAAGCGCATTGTCATTATATTGAAGGTATACAGAGAAGAAGCCAATATTGGTGAAGCGATTCGATACATTCATTCCGTTCTCCACGTCTTTGAGAATTTCGCGGCGATAGTCGTTGGAACTGCGAACGAGAGAGTAGACGGTGGAGACAATCCAACGCTTGCTGCGGCACGTCGAGAAGTACTACCGGGGAGCCACCGCATTCAAATTGTTGAAGCCCCAGCAGATCAGCGAGCAAACGCCGCACAACAATTAAACTACGCTGTTGCTTCGATCGATAGCGATCCGACTAAAACTTGGATCCTGACTATGGACATCGACACCAGGTTCTCGGTGAAGGGGGTTCGAGAAATTATTAGCTATGTAAACCTGAATGAGAAGATCATTCAGCAAAGCGGGTTGTTCCTAGCGAACTATTCAGAACTTAGCTTCTGGCAAAAGGGGCATGCGATTTTTCAGTCGCGCTGGACGATCTGTCATGAGGTCCTCCGCATCCATGCCCATCGTCACTGCAGATTGGTCCTTGCACATGTAGTGGGCCATGGACTATGTATTAATGTTGGTACTTTGAGATTGCACCACGGCTTTCCAACGGAGACTTTTATCGAAGATATACATTTGGGATTTAATCTTGCTGGAGATGGAGAAGTTATTAAAAGTTGCCATACCTTCGACGATTCCGATAATCCGAAAACGCTTTTGACGGGGCTAAAGCAAGAGTACTCATGGTCCTACGGCGCGATGCTTTACCCGATGTATTGGTATTACTATCCGCATTACGCAACGAAAGGAGGTGGGCGCCGAGTTGTTTCTCTTGTCTTGATGCTTCAAGGAATGATGCTACATGTCAATTGGCTATGCATGTCTTGGATTGTCGTCGGAGTAGGCGTATTAGCAGCAAGTGGTAGCATGCTCGCGCTGTGTTTTTTGGGAATCTACCTGGTGGACTATTTGGCTTGCATCATTTTATTCGTCCGACTTGGAAAATTTCACTATTCACAGATTCCTCAAGCGATGTTGGCTACTTGCACGGCTATTTTGCGGCGGAGCCTTCCTGCGGACTATGCACTTCTTCGCCTCCTGCTAGGTATGCGCATTGGGCGATTCAAAACCAGTCACTAGCGGCCAGCTGAGAATGAGTTAGCTCTACACGCTGCATATTCGGAATTGCAAAATCGCGATAGCCTAATATTCCTACGTTCTTGCAATTTGTTGAAGCCAATTAAAAGTGAAATCAACCCATTTGTCGCGAAGCGTTTCGAGTTCTCTTTTTGATTCGAGTTCATGGCCGAGCAGTACTATGTAGAACTGTGCTTCCCCTTGCCACATTGACCCGAGTGATTTCACTATGGGAGAATTTTGCAGTAGGTGACCTCGATCATGGTGGCCGTTTTCGTCAGTAAGCGGCGTCAAACGATCACTAACAGGCTTGAAATTAAGCCAGAAAACCACCGATCGAATACCAAAATGCTTGGACAGTTCACGTTCATATGCTCGCCCAAACCATCCCGGGACCAATTCAGATGCAAGAGCAGCAGTACTGAGCTTATCGATCAAGAGTTTGGTCACCTCAACATATTCCGTCCGATTCTTCCAAAGTAAGCATACTTCCTTAGTCCGCCGATATAGTAGGCATTCAATGCATGCTCGATTAGCATTAGGGTATTCTACCTTGGGAACCTTATTCCCAGCGGCCTCCCGAAGCTTGTTCCAAATCCACACGTCATCGCGCAATGCCATCTGATCGGGCACCTTGACGAGGAAGTCTTTTGGGCTAATATCTCCGCGTCGCAATAGATCGGCAACCAGGACTCGGGCGGCGACTTTTGTTGCGACGACCCGATGGTGGAAATGAATCCAATTGTGTGTTCTGCATCTATCAAACAAGAGACCTTCTATAGAACCGAGGGCTTTGTGTGAATAAGCGATCCTCCAGGACTGTCCGCGCTTTTGAACAAACACTGAAGAACATAGTCTCTCGATATCATAGTTACCATATTCTTGGCCAGCTAGAGTACCGTCCCTCGCCGTAGCGTCGATCCTATCGGCGTCGATTTCCGAATCTATTAAGAGCTTGATCGGCCGAAGAGGGTTATCCGGTGGGACAATTTTGCTTTGCATAAGGAACAGAACTGCATTGCGGACGTCATTTGATATTCCCTTGGTTGACATGAGAATCTCTGGCGCGAGGGCGGATCCGCAAGCCTCATGCAGCTTCCCAAATCCTTCGCCACCAAACCATTCTTTGCAATGGTCTTGTAAGGACGTCTTTCCACTATCCTTGGAGAACGCGTAATCTTCGAATGCCATTTCAAAAAGATGACTTAGCGGGAGATGCCCAACATCATGTAGCAAAGCATAAAGTCGGCACGTTTGAATTAGGTCATCCTCGGAGAGGCCAACTGCGTGCCCGTAGCTTTTCCATTCATGGCTCCGAGTTAAATTCTTTGCCATTTTTCCTGCGACATGGGCACAGCCCAATGAATGCTCGAATCGAGAAATATTTAGGGAAGGATAAACAAAAAACGCCACGTCGTTTTGTCGAACGTGGCGCAGTCGTTGAAACAACTGATTGTTAATTACTTCTACTTCCGGTGCCGTTAGGTTAACAAACCCATGAATGAGATCGCGGACCCGCAAGACATAACCGAGTCGAGAAGACATGCACTACTCCCTCCTTGTGTCTGCTATTTTGGGAAGATCTTAAGCGCTGGTGGCTGGATCCTCCGCGTCTTGAGGCGTATAGCATGTTCCCGCAACACTTGACTTAGAAAAACTCACAATCAAAAGCAAATCTATTCTAGTCCTTGAAATCGCTGGCGACGTCTTCCGGATCAAAGCCTGGGGGAACGTCTCCCGCTGTAATCTCGGCCAGTGGTTTGTTTAGCCGCATTAAGTCGTATCGAATTACAAGGCCGGAAAACTCTTCGTCCTCATCTTCGTTTTTGGCAACCACATTTTGCTTCCCTACGTCACGTGAGCCTCGACTCGGCGCCTCTAACTTTTGGCGTGCATTCATTGAATTCTCCTGTCAATATTGTGTGGAATGGCGGAAGAGCAAAGAACTTGGGTTAGATGATGAGCGCTCGGACAGAATTCGTGATCCGGGCGGGTGGTACAAGAAAGCGACCTGAGAGCGGCCCTAGCTGTTCCGTTGCGGATAGCTATTGTCATTTTCATATTCTCTTCTGTCCTCGTCTTGAGCCCCATTGAGCTATGCCCCTGACAAGGCAGTACTTACCTACACCTCATCCCACTTGACATTTCTATGCAGAATAGAAATATAAAGTGGCCCCTAAGTAATATACTAAACGACTTTAAGAAAAGCAAGTAACTTTATGAGAGCAATGTGATTTTCCTCACGGCCCCCGTTTCAGCGTTCTAATTATGAACCGATAAATCTAAGATCAGTAAAGAAAAAATATCTGTCAAATATCTGTTACACTAAAAATTGCCGGTTGAATTTGCCTTTTTTCCTTGCGTGCAAGCTTTGTTCGAACCTAGTCCCGCAATCCACAGGTTGTCGTTTGTCGAGACAGTCCCTTTCGGGAACACTTACATCATCGCCTCGCGCAAGCGTCCTCGTTCCACTTTCTCCAACCAGGGATCCTCCTGTGGCGGATGTTCAGAGGATTGCCAAGGCGTCCTTGGGGCGTTGGGATAAAGAATTGCGATGCTCATCTCGTAGAGCTCTTGATGCGACTACTGCCATTGCCGCCGGCAGGGATGTCTTCGTTCAGGCAGCCTTCTTCAGATTCTCCGGAATCATTTTCTCCGCCGCTTCCACCGACTTGATCAACTCAAGAAGTTCGGGTCGCGATTCAGATATCGGCTTCGAACATCGTTGATGAGGCCGCGCAGAGTAGAAAGCGTGCCCACATGGGCACGTTTTCGTTTCTAGCCTTGTATTTCAACGATTTTCGCGTCTAGATATATTGCTTCATCGACATGTTGTCCCAGGAGATAAGAAGTTCGAATCATCCTGGGCTCTTGACTTACAATCTATCGTTTGCTATCATTCCTTATCATTATGAATCGGAATGATATGGGCAGCGAAAATACCTGGCTTTCAATTGAGGAAGCCGCCAAACACATTGGGATCGGTAAAACGGTGCTTTACGCGTTGGCGCGCGAAGGTCGGGTTCCGGCGAACAAGGTCGGCAAGAAATGGACCTTCGAGAAGACTCAACTTGATGCGTGGGCGAGGAGTAATCAGCCCATAGAATCTTTCTTCACGAACATCGATTTCAACATCGAATTAAATAAAGCTTTGCGCGAGCCACAGCGTGATGGCTATCTGCGTACCTTCGAATTTTTTAAGGAAGGAAAGAATAAGGCAATCCTTCAGATTCCGGTCGGCTGTGGGAAAACAGGTTTGGCATCGCTGCTCCCCCTAGGTCTCGCTAAAGGGCGCGTGCTTGTCATTGCGCCAAACATCACAATAAAGAATGTCCTGTCTGAGGCTATGGACATTACCAACCGGCCCAAATGTTTTTGGCGTAAGGCTGGCATATTGAGCGATGCACAGATGATCTCCGGACCGTTTGCGTGCACGCTCGACAGCGGCAATATCTCAGTCGCAACTAAATCACACGTCGTGATTACGAATATTCAACAGCTCGCAACCAATGTCGAGAAGTGGCTCCATCAGTTCCCCGACAATTTCTTCGACATGATCATTATTGATGAAGCTCACCACAGCGCGGCAGAGAGTTGGAAGAAAGTTCTTGAGCGATTCCCTGCAGCCAAAGTAATTCATATGACCGCGACGCCGTTTCGCAGCGATCGGCAGGAGATTGAGGGTGAGCTCGTCTACAGATATTCATTTCGAAGTGCGACCCTCAAAGGATACATAAAGCGGCTAAAGGCCAGTTATGTTGCGCCTTCCGAAATTGAACTTAGTTTTCACGATTCACGGGGCCGAACCTACTCTCTCACAGAAGTTCTTAAATTAAAGGAGGAGGACTGGTTTAGTCGAGGTGTAGCTCTAGCGCGTCCCTGCAACCAGCACATCGTTGACTCAAGCCTTGAAAAGCTTGAGGAGCTTCGTCAAACGGGGACGCACCATCAGCTCATAGCCGTTGCTTGTTCGATTAATCATGCGCGTGAAATCCGCTCGATGTATGCAGAACGCGGGTACTCCGCGGATATCATCCACAGCAAACAAGATGACGATGAACAGCTGAAAGTTCTTTCTGCACTTAGGAATGGAACGCTCGACTGCATTATCCAAGTACAAATGCTCGGCGAGGGCTTTGACCACCCTCATCTCAGTGTTGCCGCCATTTTTCGGCCGTTCCGCACCCTTTCGCCGTATATCCAGTTTGTGGGGCGCATTATGCGTGTAGTGGTGCAGAATGACCCAACACACCCAGACAATGAGGGACACATCATCACTCACCTTGGGATGAATCTTGATCAACGTCTAAAGGAATTCAAACAGTTCGAGAGAGACGACGAGGCGTTCTGGGAGAAAGTAATTGGCGGCGAAGATCCCGAAGTGCCTCTTGCGGTCAGAGAGGGAAATGCACGCTTATCGGCCGACGAAAGCCCGGTCGTTGTCAGTGGAGAAATTGTCGACGCTCTCTGGGAGGAAGATTTTGCATCTCTGGATGAGCAGGAAATTGTCGCGGACCTGCGAGAGCGAATGAAGCTTCTCGGGCTCGACCCAAGTCAAGTTGAGGAATTAGTCAGAAGGTCAAAGCCTGGCGGAATGAGTTCCCGACCTGCTTCAGCGAGCTTCCCGATTCAACCACAAAGAGCCTTGGAAGAGGCGAGGAAACGTGTTTACGAGCAAGGGTCGCGTCTTGCGAAGATTCTTCTTAACCATGCCGATCTAAAAATAAGCGGCCGTGAACTCCCGTACCGCTATACGTCGCTTGGGGTAACCGGAAAGAACAACCTCATCGCGGCGATCACAATGGTGAACAACGAGATCAATCGTCGTCTTGGAAAGGAACGTTCTGAGTGCGCCGTGGAGGACTTCAAGAATGTCTTAGGGTCGATTGACGATGTACTGCAAGCGCTGGTTAGGCGCGTTAAAAGAGCAAAAAGCGAATATGAAAAACGGAAAGCCTAGAGGGCCCGTTCCATCTCTAATCGGGAGCACTCTCGGCACCCCCAAGTCGGTCGTCGTAGAGAAGAAGTGCAATTGCAAAAGATGCGACGCCGTACTTGAAAAAGGCACAAAATGCCACGCAATACCCCAGCTTGGTGGCAGCTTTGCAAACTATAGACGTTACTGCAATAGCTGTTTCAAAACGATTCTGGAAAAGACTAAATCGGACCTAGACGAGTTAATCAACACTAGCGAGGCGTAACTAACCCACTAGTTCAAAAATGAACCTGATAGCCAAGATCCAAGGTATTGCCAGTGAAGGCATTCGAATAAGTGAGGACCAAGTTAGGTCTTTCATGATTCTGGTGCGAAAGCAGCTTGAGCTAACGCCCGACCAAGAAAAGGTTAAGTATTCAACCCTCAATTTGTTCTGCAACTGGAGTGCCCACACCGCCATCACTCAATCGCTAACCGGTTTGCAAACCCTGGCTCGGATTAATGACGCGTTTGTAAGGGTCAAGAACTCAACAGATATAGCCGCGATTCAAGAGGAGCTTTCCCGGGCCATAGGATTTGGCACTCTGCAAGACGAACTAGTGTCGTTTCTCGATCACACGGCCGTGAAGCACAAACCATCTGACGGTGCTGTTTGGCATCATTTTCTTAGCCACCTTATTGAGATTATTAGAGACGTACCTTTGGCCTTTCCGCCTACTGGCAAACTAAGCAAAGCTGCCCAGAAAATCTACAATAGGATAGCCGGAAACCCAATAAAACCTGGGGCTGGCGTTACGCTGATAACGATATCGAGGGTGGACTACGGCAAACTAGGAGTAGAAGGACTCGGGGAGATGACGTGCCTTCTAATACGCACGGAAGATACGACCACTACAGTGGTCCCCCTAAGTATATAGCCCTGAGTCCGCCATTGGGTCATACTGTGAAGGTACCTTACCCGCTGGGTACGTTTCCCTCTCGTGCATCTACATATCGTTTACGCTATTTTTGAATAGTAGATGCGAATTGACGATACAGATTTCCAAGAAATACTGGCGCTTCTCCCAAAAGAGCGCGTCCCATCCGATCCCACTGAAGCCCGACAAGCAATCGAGAACTTTGTCGATCTCGTTGAACTACTGATGAGGCCGCTCCCATTGCCGCCGGCAGGGAAGTCTTCGTTCAAGCAGCCTTCTTTAGATCATCGGGAATCATCTTCTCCGCCGCTTCCACCGACTTGATCAACTTAAGAAGTTCAGGGTCGCGATTCAAGTACCGGGTTCGAACATCGTTCATTAACCCGCACAATGTGAGAAACGTGACTGATTTCGGTTGTAGCGAATACGGAAAAGCGGTCTCAATGTTGAGTATTTTGCCTCTCAGAGTGAGGTTCGAACCGATCGTTTTGAGAATGATCCTCCGAATTGCGTCATCACCAGCCATGAACCATTCCGCGGCTCTACTGCCGAACGAAACGACGGTTACGACGGGTTCGAACCAACTGACCTGTCGGGCTAACCCGGTGAGTTCTTCTGTCAGATCGATCTTCTCTTTCTGAATTTCCTCACGCCGGGAAACCAGTTCCTGATCTTCGATCAAGCCTCGGAGCCTCAGGTCAACAAGCGTCTTTAGCTTCTCATCGCATCCACGGACTGCTTTTTCAAGCGACGCACGCTGAAGCCCTCCCGACCCCACACGAGTCACGGCTCGCCTTTCAATCGCCTTGATTGCGCGCTCGATCGCTTTGGGAGGGACATGAATACGATATAACGTCTCTGAAATCTGGCGTTCAAGTTCTCGTAATTCGATGGAAGGCTCTTTGCATCGTGGCCCAATATTCCTCCTTGTACAGTGATAATAAACATATCTGGAACCAAACCGATTGACCTTGTGCTCTGCGGTTACCATGAGGCCGCATGTGCCGCAGCGTATGAGCCCGGTGTACGCAAACACGTGTGTCTGTGGTTTCTGGGTACCAGGACGACCCAGCATTGATTGGAGCCGCTCGAACTCCTTCCATGTAATCATCGGCTCATGTTTTCCTGGATATATCTGCCCTTTCCAGCGGATATGTCCTGCGTAAAAGGGATCATGGAAGATTCGGTATAGGCTTCCCAGGCTCAACGGTCGGCCGCCAGTGCGTTTGCGCTTAGGCGTGCGAAACCCCCATTCTTGCCTGAGCATCCTCTCTAGTTCGGCGATGGTGTAGGAGCCGGTCACTGCCTTCTCGAAGAGTTTCTTCATAATGGGAAACGTCTCGGTATCGGACACGATCGTTCTAAGCTCCGGTTCGTTCTTGTAGCCGGTTGGCGGCTTATTTGGCTTCCACCCCCGCTCCAGTTTCGCTCGGAGCCCGCGTTTCACGTTCTCGCTTAGAGAATCGACGTAATACTTCGAGTACCCGAAGATAATCTGTAGCATGAACTTGCCTTGCGGATTATTCTCGAAAGAAGAAGTCGCGAACTTGAGATCCTTAAGGCGATTGCGATCAAGGAGATGAATGATCCGGCCTCCATCGACTGAGTTCCTCGCTAGGCGATCCGGGTGCCAGGCAATAATCCCATGGGCGTGCCCCCGTTCAATTCGACGAATCATTTCGTCGAAGATAGGCCGTCCTGGTGCTTTGGCACTGAAGGCTTCCCTATATATCTCTACAACTTCCACTGAAGGATCGCCACTGAATTTGCTTTGGAGTTCCTTGAGCTGAGAGTCAATGGAAAGTACCTGCCGGTCTTCGGACTCCGTTGATTTTCTGCAATAGATAAAATATTTCATGTTCTTCGCGTATACAAAGTAGCGTATACGCAGGGAATGTCGAGTGGATAAAAACATACTGAGAAAACACGTCTTCACGCCTTCGCGAAAGCGCTTCACTCCGCTAGCCTAGTAAGAATGGCAGATGAAGAAGAAAGGAAACAACAAAGAGTCACACCGACCGTATCGGGACGCTTGCGCGGCGGCGGCTTACTTGAGTTGGTCTACCAGCCCGACACGCACAGAACCGCCTTCGCGGTTTTTCGTGGTGGTAAGGTCTCAGTAGAAAGCTCTCTAGATACGGATGCCGGTGAGCGACTGGTTCCGGTCCCGGCCACCAATAACCTCATAAAGCACGGCGCGCTCTTGCTCCCCGAAAAACCGGAGCCCTTCGGCTCGACCGGCGAGCTGATCGAAGCAATCCGGGCGTATCTCTTTCGCTATGTTGATCTGTCCGAGCGGTTTCAGAGGATTGCCAGCTACTACATCCTCCTAACCTGGGTCTATGACGCCTTCAACGAATTGCCGTATCTACGGCTACGCGGAGACTTCGGATCGGGCAAAACGCGGGCGCTCATAGTCATCGGTTCGCTCTGCTACAAAACGTTTTTTGCGAGCGGCGCCTCCACAGTTTCGCCGATTTTTCATACACTCGATACATTCCGCGGAACCTTGATTTTCGACGAAGCCGACTTTCGATTCAGCGATGAAAAGTCGGAGCTGGTCAAGATATTCAACAACGGAAATGCGAAAGGTTTCCCAGTCCTCCGTACCGCAGTGACGGTGAAGAAGGAATTCGATCCAAGGGCGTTCAACGTCTTCGGCCCGAAGATTGTGGCCATGCGCCGGTCATTCGAGGATCAAGCCCTTGAGAGCCGTTTTCTCACCGAAGAAATGGGCCAGCGGAGCCTGCGGGACGATATCCCAATCAACCTGCCGGATGTGCAGAAGGAAGAAGCCAGGGTCTTGCGCAATCAGCTGCTCATGTACCGTTTTCAGTCTCTCGAACGAATTAAGGTTGATGACACTTTAGTTGATCCCTCACTGTCTCCGCGACTCAATCAGATCCTTGTACCGCTACTATCAATCATTGATGATGAGCGACTGCAAGAAGAGGTCCGCGATTCGGTAAAGTCGTTCGACCAGGACCTCTATGCGGAGCGCTCGGCGTCCGCAGAAGCCGGCATCTTGGAGATTCTTGCAGAGATCCTTTTGGAACCGGATCGCGCGAGTATCCCCGTTTCCGAATTGACCGCCGCCTTTGTCGGTCGGTTTGGACAAGAGTACGATAGGCCGATCACCAATCGGTTCATCGGCGGCATTCTGAGAAAGCGACTCCGGCTTTCAACCTACAAGAGCCACGGGGTCTACGTGGTACCGGCAGCCGAGAAGCCGAAGGTGGATCAGCTGTGTATCCGGTATGGCGTCATCGAGCGGAGAATCGATACTGCCGAATAGCGGTATCGGCAAGGAATACTTTGTGAATCGACGGCTGTGAATCGCCAAACTGACCAAGTTAGCTTCCCAACCTTCCTAGCGGAGGTTCGCCGGCGCGCGCCACGGAGTACGCCCCTGGTGTCTCGGGATGAAGAGCGAGATCCCCTGGGAGCGATGATCGCGCGGATTAGTTCTAGCCGCCATACGATGGAACATCGAGTTCTCTCGCGGTTGCTGCAAGGCGTGGTCGAAGAGCCCAATATCGCAACCACCTTCCGCTTTGCGGAAGTCGCCGCACTCAGTCCCGCTCTTTTGCTGCTGTTCGTAGCTTTCATGGATGAATACATGAACGGGAACTACGATCGAGCCACGATTCAATCGGTACTCTTTTTCAACCTGATATCCACAGATACGGGGACCAAAACGACTCTCGGGTAGACGTGGGGACGTGGGGACGAAGAAAAAGGGTATCGATCTCTCGATACCCTTGTGTTTTCTAGCGTTGTGTTTCCACGATGGCGATCCTCCGGACACCAGTATCTACGTCCCCACGTCCCCACGTCCACCCGACATGACTTAGTTGGTACGTTCTCCATACTTTTGCTAATCGCGTTTGGGAGCGAAAATGAAATAGTTCTTCTGACCATATAAGGACAGAGGAATAAAAGGTCTATGAAAAAGATAAATAGAAAAGTCTTGTGCTACTTGCGCACGCACCGGCGCGTCTGGGGACTGACGCAGCCGGAGCTCGCTTCCCTCATGGGATTCAAGAGCGCAGCACATGTTTCGCGGATCGAAAACGGCAAATGCGCCCCCACGGTCGAGAGCGCACTAGCCTGCCAAGTGATATTCGGGATACCCCCGAATGCGATGTTTCCCCATACCCATGCCTTAGTCGAGGAGCGGGTAATGCGGAACATCTACCAAATGCACCTGGCACTTAGCAACACTACCAATCTTTCGGAACTGCGCAAGAGGGAGCTCTTCTCCCTGGCGCTGAAGCGGGCGACTGGCGGACCTAATACTTTAGATAGGACATGACACATGAAAATCCACAGAATCTCGTGCTTTCCATCTACCCGTTCAGCCGGGGATTCGCCTTCGTGCTCTTCGAGGGACCGGAGAGTCCCTTCGACTGGGGCGTGAAGGAAATCAAGGAGAAGCACAAGAACACCAAGACGCTCGATGAGATCAAGAAGATCATCGACCGGCACCGGCCCGAGGTACTCGTAATCGAGGATACAACCGGCAGGGACTCGCGCCGCACTTCACGCATTCGCAAACTCTACCGGATGCTCGTTCACCTGGCAGAGGCCGAATACGTAGAATTGCACCGCTGTTCGAAGAGTGAGGTGAAGGAGTGCTTCGCGTCCGTCGGCGCCAGTACGAAATACGAGATCGCCAAAGCAATTGCGACTCAGATACCGGCCTTTGCGCATCGGATACCACCCTTTAGGAAACCTTGGATGAGCGAGGACCCCAGACAAAGCCTGTTCGATGCCGTGGCTCTCGGGCTTACCTACTTTGCTCGGCACATTCGAAGTCCTTACGTGTAAGACGTATCTGCATTGTGAGAACACCTCCTTGCTACTGAGGAGCACCGAATCCTCGGTGTTCCTGACGTGGCAAGGAGACAAGCATGGAAACCAGCGGTTCTTTCAAGAAATCCGATTTGTATGCTCGGGTAACGGACGAGATCGTCCGCGCGATTGAGGCCGGCGTTGATGATTACAGGATGCCCTGGCATAAAGGAGCCGGTGCAGGGCTTCCAAGGAACGCTGCGACCGGCAACCTCTACCGTGGGATCAATACCGTAGCTTTGTGGGCTACTAATCAGATTCGAGGCTATGGACTGCCGTACTGGGCAACCTTCCTGCAGTGGGAGAAGCTCGGCGCCCGAATTCGGCGCGGTGAGAAGGCATCAGTTGTCGTCTTCTATAAGCGCGAGGAATCGTCAACAGACGATGAAGACTGCGAAAGCACGAGAGGAACACGAAGCGTCCTCAGGGGCTCCTTCGTCTTCAACGCTGAGCAGGTTGACGGCTGGTCTTACCCGGAACCGATCTATGAAGACAAAACCGAGAAGGTCCAGAAGGTTGATAGCTTCATTGAATCTCTCGGCGCTGATATTCACTACGGCGGCGACGCGGCCGGGTACAACATGACCTTCGACCGGATTCGCATGCCCGAGCACCGTCGGTTTGTCGGCACTGATACCTCTACGGCAACCGAAGCGTTCTACTCAGTTATCTTTCATGAGCTTGTGCACTGGTCGGGTCATCCCGTGCGCCTCAACCGCAATCTCGCCGGACGGTTCGGTACGAGCGCCTACGCCATAGAAGAGTTGGTTGCCGAGCTTGGTGCAGCGTTTCTCTGTGCCGATCTCGGTGTCAGTCTTAACCCGAGACGTGACCATGCAGCGTATGTGTACAGCTGGCTTCAAGTGCTTCGGCAACAGAAGTCGGCGATCTTTACTGCAGCAAGTTCCGGAACTGCGGCTTGTCGTTTCCTTGAGGAGTTGGCAACGGCGAAAACGAACGGGGTCGTATGTTCCCCGCAATAGTTCTTTGATTTGCCCGGCCAGAGATGGCCGGGCTTGCTTTAGATGGATATGCGTCGTCGAGCACGTACCGTGGCTTCCCGAGCGGCAGATCAGCCTAGGTTGCAATTGCGGATCAAACAAAGAGCAATTCAACAACCCATCCGTTAACCTTACAATGCCCTCGGTTCAAAAATGGTCATGGCGCGAGCGTTCCACCCGGCGCCGGTGTACCCGCAGTACAATAGTTCCGTCTAATTCAGAAGAATGAGAACCGCCCGCAAGGCATACAGTGGCAAACGATAACTCGCAAAATTTTCTTAGCGACCACGAGACTGTTGTGGATCTGCTGTATTACGAAGCGATCGCCAAGACAGTTATCAAGTTCGTTCGGCAAGATCCTTCAACGCCGGTTACGCTAGGCGTACACGGGGACTGGGGCGCCGGCAAGTCCAGCATTCTCAAGATGACCGAGGAGGCGCTCAAGGGCGAGCCGCGCACATTGTGCCTCTGGTTCAATGGTTGGGTTTTCGAAGGGTTCGAAGACGCCAAGACGGTCGTCTTGGAGACCATTGTCGCAGAGCTGAAGCGCGCACGGCCGGCCAGCCAGAAAGTGCTCGATGCCGCGAAAAAGCTCGCTAAGCGGATCCAATGGCTGAAGATTGCGCGAAAGGCGGGCGGCTTGGCATTTACGGCGGCCACAGGCATTCCTAGTCCCGATTTGGCGAAGACCTTATTCGATGGGCTTTCTGCTTTCGTGGCGAAACCCGCTGAACACATCAAGCCGGAAGATCTAAAGACAATTTACGAGAAGGCTGGCGATTATCTGAAAGACGTGGACGAAAAAGACGGGGTGGTGTCTGAGCATATGCACGCGTTCCGAAACGAATTTCAGGAACTACTGAAAGCCGCGGAACTCGATCAACTCGTTATCCTGATCGACGATCTCGATCGCTGCCTGCCGGAGACTGCGATCGCTACGCTTGAAGCGATCCGTTTGTTCTTGTTCGTACCGCACACGAAATTCGTCATCGCTGCAGACGAGACAATGATCGAATACTCGGTCCGGAGGCATTTCCCGGACTTGCCGGTGGCAAGTGGATCAACGAGCTATACCCGCAATTATCTCGAGAAGCTGATCCAAGTGCCGTTTCGCATCCCCGCGCTGGGATTGGCCGAAACTCGCGCATACATCACCTTGCTCCTCTCGCAACGGGCGCTGGGCGAAACAGATCCGCGATTCTATAAACTACTCGAGGCAGCACGGGAAGACCTGCGCCGACCTTGGCATAGCCGGGGGCTTGACCGTCTTATGGTGAAGAAGGCCATTGGCGATAGCATCCCACCGGAGATTGAGCAGGCTTTGAAAGTCAGCGCCCAAATCACTCGTGCGCTGACCCATGGTACCCACGGCAACCCACGGCAGATCAAGCGATTCTTAAACTCAATGGCGCTCCGCCAGGCGATCGCTCATGAGCGCGGGTTTTCCGATGACATCGAGCTCCCAGTACTTGCGAAAATCATGCTCGCTGAGCGTTTTTCAACGGATTTCTACGAGCAATTGGCTACGATGGCGTCGGCCTCACCCGACGGGAAAGTGTTGGCGCTGTCTAAACTTGAGGCGACGGTTGCCCCGGGGGAGGACTATCCAAATAGTAAATCTAGGGCAGATCAAAAAGCTAACCCCAAAGGGACTCTGGCGATTTCTGAATCGGAGGAGTGGCTAAAGAACGAATGGATCAAAGAATGGGCCGCAATTGAGCCTCGAGTTGGGAATATCGATCTGCGACCGTATGTATTTGTAACGCGGGATAAGCGCAGTTTCTTCGCAGGCGCGCCGATTGTCGATCACCTTGAAACGTTGGTCGAGCGCCTTATGGGGCAAGCACTGGCTGCTCAAGGTGCCATCCCCGACATCGAGAAATTGACGGACCCCGAGGCCGAGCAGGTATTCGATGTATTGAAAGCGCGCGTCCTGCAATCAGATAAACTTGAGACGGAACCCCGCGGAGTGAAGGGTATCGCAACGCTCGTTCGCGTTAAACCCTCTCTCCAGGGACGGCTGCTGCAGTTTATCCGAGAATTGCCAACTGAAAGTGTGGGTGCATGGGCGGTCGCGGGATGGGAATCGAGTTTGGCAGGCCCGGATGTGAAAGCCGGCTTCACGCGGATTCTGCAGGACTGGTCGCAAAACGCGAAGAGCGGATCTCTTAAGGCGGCTGCTTCAATGTCACTCAAAGTTAAGGCGGGGTAGGGCCGATGGGCACCTCCACATCTTATGGTGGTCCCCGTCTTGGTCTGGTGCCGACTTGGCTTGCAGGGCCTACGCCCAGTCCAGTCCCGCCTGCCGCCCCGCCAGCGGCACCTGGACCAGGTGGACCGCCTGTACCGCCACCGCAGCCGAAACCTCAACCCACACCCCAAGTTCCCAACACTGGCGGCTCGCTCTCCGGAGCGCGCAACGCCTTCTCGCGTTTTGCAGGAAGCGGCAGTCGTAGTGCACTTGAAAAAGGGCTTTCGCACTATGTTCGTAGTGGCACCGGCGGCGCTGGACGGGCTACCCAACGCATGGGGAGTTCACGGGGCACAGCGGCTAAGCTCATCGGTGTCGTACGAGACTTTCAAAGCATCGGCCCGGCAGGTGCACTCAATCTATACGCTCTTCAGGGCTTAGCCGGGCGTCCCGCAGAAGAGGTTTTCACTAGACTCCTCGATGCAATCTGTCCTACGGGCGGAACGGTCGACGAAGCGATCGCTCGGACTGGAATACTTGAGGCGATCGACGAGCTAGCGCAAACAGGAGTCGGAAATTTCGATCAATTGACCTCTGTTCAATTGGAGGAGTTTGTCGCCAATTTCATCAGCAACACGATCGAGGGGCGGATTCTCAACGACATCGGTAGTCGCGGTATTAGTCTTCCCGACGATGTGGCTGCCGTCGATAACATCCAGAATCAGCTTCACGATGTGATCTCCGGGTGTGTACGGGACGCAATGGTCGGAAAACTCATCGGTGTGGCAAAAATGTCGGACCAGGCTGTCGCAGCAATTGCGGAGAGGATCTATGAGGCAGCATTCGGCTTCATCGCGGCCTTGGTGGACGCACTATGAGTATCCATAGCTTAGTCTGCCGTCTCGGCGCCGGAGATACCGCAAACGTCCCTATTAGGGCAGGTACGCAGCGTACAGAAATAAACTTTATTGCTGCAAATAAGCGCCTCGATTACGGCTTAGGAGACGCGCTCGACCTTTTGGCAATAAAGGGCTTTCAACCTTCGGAGCACGCGGCAGACCTATTGCTGCTTGCGGGCCTGCTCACCGCTGCCGATACGCGCATCAACCGGGACGCGGAATCAGAAGACCGGTGGACACGCGAGATCGACCTTTATCTTCCCGTGGCCGAGCCCAAGGTTTGGAGCGCGCTTGCCTCGATGTTGACCACAACGCTAAATTTTTTGACTGGTGACATCTGGCAACTGCATTTCCGGGCGCGTCCCCCAGCGCTTAAACAGCTCGTTCCTGCCCCGAAGCGGCTTCGCATTGATGAGCCCACTTGTGTCTGTCTATTCTCTGGTGGTCTGGATAGCTTCATTGGTGCCATCGATCTTTTGGCTGCCGGTGAAAACCCCCTCCTCGTCAGTCATTATTGGGACGTAGCGACCAGCTATCAGAGTTACTGCTTCGACCGACTAAAGGCGCGATTCAATAGCCGCGAGATCTTGAGCTTACGTGCGCGAATGGGATTCCCTACAAATGTCGTTGCTGAAGGTAGCACGGAGGACACGCTCCGCGGCCGATCTTTCTTGTTTTTCGCTATGGCAACGCTAGCGGCGAGCGGATTGCGTCGAAAAACGGTTATATATGTCCCAGAAAATGGTTTCATTTCGCTGAATGTCCCACTCGATCCGTTGCGACTCGGGGCACTCAGTACGCGTACGACACACCCCTATTACATGGCGCGCTGGAATGAACTGCTGTCCGCACTCAGCATCGAAGCGAAGCTAGAAAACCCTTACCGCTTCCAAACCAAGGGTGCCATGGTCTCAGGATGTAAAGACAAGGCATTTCTTAAAAAATACGCGAAGGCCACCATGTCCTGTTCACACCCAGGCAGCGGGCGCTGGTCCGGGCACGGCCCAGGCCATTGCGGACACTGTGTTCCATGCCTTATCCGACGCGGGGCAATGCAGGCGGGATTAGGCGGTGACGATACCCCCTACAGAGTTACAGACTTAAATAGTGCGCCGCTCAACTCAGAAAAAGCGGAGGGTGAGCACATCCGTTCGTTCCAAGTTGCAATCACGCGCCTGAAGAAGCGGCCGGGACTCGCCCGCCTTCTGATACATCAGCCAGGACCATTGAGCGATTACCCGAAGGACTGGAAGGACTACGAAGCTGTGTATCGTGATGGCCTTGCCGAAGTCGAGCGGATCGTCAAGGGTGTGATATCTAAACCACTGTGACTTCGCGTTCCCCAAGCCATAGGCCCCGATGGATTGATTTCCATTGCCACCTCGATCTTTACCCTAATCATACGAAACTGATTGAGGAATGCGACCGACTGGCTATCGCGACACTAGCCGTAACCACAACACCGAAAGCCTGGCCGCGTAATTGTGAACTCGCCCGACAATCGCAGCACGTTCGTGTGGCTCTCGGGCTCCATCCACAGCTCGTCAGCGAACGCGCGTCGGAGTTATCGGAGTTTGAAGAGTATTTGCCGCACACTCGTTATGTTGGAGAAGTCGGGCTAGATGCCGGTCCTCGCTATTTCAAGTCCCTTCCCCAGCAGAAGGAGGTCTTCCGAAAGATCCTCCAATTGTGTGCCGTGCATGGAGACAAAATTCTTACCATCCATGCCGTCAGAACGGTTTCAAACGTCTTGGATCTGCTTGAAACGCATTTGCCACAAAACCGTGGCCGCGCGGTGTTGCACTGGTTCACCGGAACCCGGTCGGAGGCCAAACGCGCCGTTGAGCTTGGGTGTTATTTCTCGATAAACCATGAAATGCTGATCCGGCCCGCTCGCCGAGAATTAGTTGCCAACCTCCCTTACGACCGGTTGCTGACCGAAACGGATGGTCCGTTCGTGATGGTAGGTGACCGGCAGGTTATACCGGCAGACGTTGAAACGACTGTGGCCGAGCTTGCAGCGGTCAGCGGGGTGTCGCCAATCGAGATGGCTTCACGCCTATTAGAAAACCTCAGGAAATTAGTTTCCTAAAGTTTCGGGGTTGGGAGCACAAGGTATACATTCGTCAGACAGGATAGAACCATCGCGCAAGAAACACTGTTCCCGCCATTTATCAGCCGCCTGCAAGACGGCAGATACATCAGCTTCTCCGGTATATCTGGACTTAGCCTCCTCCTGAGATCCTTCTGGTCGGAGGGCGTACCACTTGACCTAGTGTGCAGATTGTGCGTACGACCTCAGGCGATGCTTTTGCCTCGCGGTGCTTTCCGGCGAACGTGTGCACGTTTGATGGCCGGTCGGAAATCACCGCCCTGTTTAGCCAATTCATGCATGAGCGCGGCGATAACCGCTATGTGGTCCGGTACCTTGCCGAGTGCATTGTAATTGGTCACTGAATTTGGATTGAGCTTGAGGAGTTCAGCGAATTCCCGCAATGTAAGCCCCGCAGCAATCAGTTCGGCTCGAAATTTCTCGTAGGTCATGGCCGTAACATTACCACACGATAGCTTTGCACCAGTTTTCTTGAAAACACACTAAATAGTGTGTATCCTTTTAATCTCAAATGCACGGGAGATCCGTCGTGAAAACGAAAGAAAGAGCCAAACGCATCGGCATCTGGATCCGGGTCTCGACCGAGGACCAAGTTAGAGGCGAGAGCCCAGAGACCCACGAGCGCCGAGCCCGGCTCTATGCTGAAGCCAAGGGATGGAACATCGTCGAAGTCTACCGTCTCGACGCGATGTCTGGTAAAGCGGTCAGAGATTACCCTGAGACAAAGAGCATGCTTGAGGACATTCGCTCAGGCCATATCACCGGTCTCATCTTTTCTAAGCTCGCGCGTCTGGCTCGGAACACCAAAGAACTTCTCGAATTCGCGGAAATCTTTCGAGAGTGCGATGCGGACCTCGTATCCCTGGCTGAATCGATTGACACGTCAACTCCGGCTGGCCGTTTGTTTTACACCATGATCGCGGCGATGGCCCAGTGGGAACGCGAGGAAACCGCTGAACGCGTCGCCGCGTCTGTCCCTATCCGCGCAAAGATGGGCAAGCCCTTGGGCGGCCAAGCCTCCTATGGCTACCAGTGGAAGGACAAGAAGCTCGTTCCGGACGATAAGGAAGCGCCGGTCCGCAAACTCATGTACGAACTATTCCGGGAACACAAGAGGAAGAAAGCGGTTGCCCGTATCCTCAACGAGAAGGGTTACCGTACCCGGAACGGCTCGAAGTTCTCCGACACCACCGTTGACCGACTGCTCCGTGACCCCGTCGCCAAGGGCACTCGCCGGGCAAACTACACGAGGTCGAGCGACAGCAGTAAGGCCTGGGAGTTGAAACCGGAGAGTGAGTGGGTACTTCATGACGTGGAAGCCATCGTCCCGGAAGATCTTTGGAACGAGTGCAACGCGGTCTTGGACGCGCAGCGGGAAAAGGGCAAGCGCACCACCCAGCGGACCACCCATCTCTTCGCAGGACTCACGTATTGCGCCTGCGGGCCGAAGATGTACGTTCTATCGAACAGTCCCAAATACACCTGCCAGAAGTGCCGGAACAAGATTCCGAAAGACGACCTCGAAGCCGTCTTCATCGAACAGATCAAACACTTCTCTATTTCGCCGGACGAGATCAGCGCGCACTTGGAACGGGCGACTGTCATGATTCATTCCAAGGCCGAACTTCTCAAAGTCCTCGAAGCCGAACGCCTGAAGCTTAACGGTGAGATCGATAAACTCCATGACCTCTACCAATCCGGGATGATCGACAAGCACGGGTTCGGTGCGAAGTACCACCCCTGGGCCGACCGATTCCGCCAGCTTGACGATGAAATCCCGGCCGCTCAGGCCGAGCTTGACGTGATGAAGATCAGCCACCTTTCCGAAGAAGAAATCGTCTTGGGAGCTAAAGACCTCTATGAGCGCTGGCCCAAGCTCCCGGACGAAGAAAAGCGTCGGATCATCGAAGCCATCACCAAGAAGATCATCGTCGGCAAAGACGAGGTTGAGATTAACCTCTACTATGCCCCTCCGGCTCCGCCTTCGGGGCATAGTGACGGAACCCCAAATAAATCAGGGGGAAGCGTTCCCCCTGGTACCCCCTCAAACCGCGGCAAAAGAGCAACGAATCCTCAGGGGTTCATCGCCGCGATCAGTTGGAAGCGCGCGGGGAATTCCGCCTGGCGCGCCGCGCGCGAAATCGCCACGCGCCCGGACTCGAGCGGCTCGCGCAGCATCTCCAGCACCTTGCGCTCGAACTCGGGCAGCTCGTCCAGGAACAGCACACCATGATGGGCGAGCGAAATCTCGCCGGGGCGCGGATCGCCGCCGCCGCCGACCAGGGCGACGCTGGAAGCCGAGTGATGCGGGGCGCGGAACGGCCGGCGACGGAACTGCTCGAGGCGAAATCCGCCCGAACCCAGCGATTGCAGCGCCGCCGATTCCAGCGCCTCGGCGTCGCTCATCGGCGGGAGTATCCCGGCGAAGCGCGCCGCCAGCATGGATTTGCCGGTGCCCGGCGGCCCGAGCATGAGCAGGCTGTGCCCGCCT
>ORJL011190016.1_pt1 | contig 54463 bp, 42 predicted proteins | sample 1779941 | NCBI WGS metagenome assembly ORJL01 (sample SAMEA104232317, study PRJEB22302) | groundwater metagenome | biome: forest; feature: aquifer; material: groundwater | place: USA | collected 2011-08-07 | depth 5.8 m | reverse complement strand
CGCAAGATCATCTTCGATCCTGCTCGGCACTTTCACACCACTCCTACGCGCCTTTGCCTCCACGGGCCAACTCGCCCTCCTGTCCCGTTGCTCCACGACTCATTCCGCCATTCACTCCACAGATCAATTCGCTGCTGTACACAAAGCTTTGCGTCCGGCAAAATTTCCTTTCACAACATACTCATGTCCATCCTCGGCACGACAAATCACTGGCTCGGTTTTACCCTGCCAGGCGATGTCTCCAATTTCGGTAATTGTCAGCATCTCGCTTTTAACTCGGCACAAGTAGGGGGGCTAGATCCCGGCAGAGCGACTCGACAATGCAGCATTCGCGTTCATGTGCCTTGTGTCCGCCGTGGCTCTTCATCAGCGGGATGATCGAGCGAAATCGGTCGTGAGCCGGCAGAAGGCCGCGCAGGCTTTATAGGTCGTTAGGCCAGTTCGGTTGTGACACCCAGCAGCGTCTGGAACTCATGCCTTAATTCTTCAAGGAGCGGCGTAATGTTATCCTCCATGCCCCGCCACCCAGAGATAAGTGTGCTCGCGACCAGATGATGGCGATCGTGCGGAAAGTCGCCCAACGATGAAAGCATGTCATCGAGACAAGTATATAGACCAACGTGCTGGAGCAGCTTGATATTCGCACTCGAAATCTTCTGAAGAAAGGCATCATCCAGATAAAGCGCGTGCTGATGCGAGAATCGGAAGGCATCCACGCATATCTCAAGAACCTTCTCCGCCATCTTGCGGTCGCGTGGAGAAAACTCCTCGGAGTCGCTCTTTTTCAAGGCGGCAAAGCAGAACTTTGCCGGGAGCAACTTCTCATAGATCTCAGCGACTACGGCTGCCTGCTTCTCATGAAGCCGGCTGAAGCGAATCTGGTGTTCGAGAGTGGCCAACTGTAGCTGGCTCTTGAAGCGCTCTACGTCTTTGGAGAGGAAATGGGTGACAAGAGCCCTGGCAAGCCAAGCGAGCGCTGCAAAGAGCGCAGACGAGGCGAATAATGAGCTCAGAACTATGGTCCAGTTGATCACAAGGAGCCACCGCTTACTTTAGTTTTGCAACGGCTCGTCCTCTTTCTGAGTTTGGGCCATTCAGCATAAACTTTTCACAACGAGACGCCGATGTTGTGGAAGAGTAGGTCGGCCGCTTCGATTATTCAACAGCACAAAAGCCGAATCGGCGCCGCGTTTGCTCGTTGCAGGAATCGTCCAGGGAGTGCCGTGGCCACCGGCCCGGCCGCGCAGAGAGCCGCTCAACCTGGGGAACCATCAACAAGCCAGTTGGAACCGCGGGCGACCAGGGGACCCGGCCCATTACGGCGAATTTCTGTTTTTCAAACCCCCGCCCCCCCCTCCGGGGCCCCAACCGCCGCCGCGCGATCCTCGAGCCGGCCCAACGCGCCAGGCGGACCGAAAGGAAATTGCGCCGGCGCGCGGAGGGCGATCGAGCATCGAGCCGATCAGGCAGCGCGCGATCGAGCGCGTGGGGAATAATGCGTGGATGGGCAGGTCCTTACCGGGCGCCAATTCTTTCGATCTGCCGTTTTGGAAATCGTCGCCCCCCTGGCAAAGCGATACAGCCACCACCAAACGCGGTCCGCAATGTTCATTAAACAAAGCACTCTTGACGCTCTTGGGCGCTGCCGGAAAAGAGTGGCCAAGTTATGACTAGGCGTTATGACTTTTAGAGTTTACCGCGTAACTCACTGGTAAACAAGGTGGTGGTAGGAGCTGGATTCGAACCAGCGAAGGCGTAAGCCAGCAGATTTACAGTCTGCCCCCGTTGGCCACTTGGGTATCCTACCCCGGAGGACGAAACGATTATGCGAAAGTCACTGCCTTGTCAACCCGAGCCCCGTGCTCTAGGCTTTTGCCATGTTCGATTCCCTGAGCCAGAAGCTTCAGAAGGTTTTCAAAGACCTTCGCGGTCTTGGAAAAATTACCGAAGAGAACATTTTGGAACCGATGCGGGAAGTGCGATTGGCGCTGCTGGACGCCGACGTGAACTTCAAAGTGGCGCGTGATTTTATCGAGCAGGTCAAACAGAAAGCGCTCGGCCAGGAAGTTCTTCAAAGCATCCAGCCCGGTCAGCAAATCATCAAAATCATTCACGACGAATTGGTCGAGCTGCTCGGCTCCGCTCACCTCGGGCTTAATCTCAACAGCACCCCCAGCTCGATCATCATGGCTGGGTTGCACGGCTCCGGCAAGACCACTTCCTCCGCCAAACTTGCGCGCCTCCTGCAAAAGCAGGGCCGCTCGCCTGTTCTCGTCGCGTGCGATGTTTATCGTCCCGCTGCGATCGACCAGCTCGCCACGCTCGGCCAGCAGCTCGGCATTCCCGTTTACACCAACAAAACGGAAAAGGACGTCGTCAAAATAGCTCAGGAAAGCTTCGAGTTCGCCCGTCAAAAGAATGCGGCGGTGCTGATCTTCGACACGGCTGGCCGGCTCCAAATTGACGAGCCGCTCGTGCAGGAATTGGTCCGGCTCAAAGAGGCCGTTAAACCAAACGAAATCCTGCTCGTGCTGGACGCCGCAACCGGCCAGGAAGCTGTCAATGTCGCGAAACATTTCGACGAAAGCCTCAACATCACCGGCGCAATCCTCACCAAGCTCGATGGCGACGCCCGCGGCGGCGCGGCCCTGAGTTTCAAGTCAGTCACCGGCAAACCGATCAAGTTCTCGGGCATGGGTGAAAAGCCGGAGGATTTCGAACCGTTCCACCCGGAACGGATGGCCTCGCGCATTCTTGGAATGGGGGACGTGGTCAGCCTGGTTGAGAAAGCGGCCGAGACGGTCGACCTCGATGAAGCCAAAAAGCTCGAGGAAAAGATGCGCAAAGGGCAGTTCACGCTCGAAGATTTCCTCGACCAATTGCGCCAGATGAAAAAACTCGGCTCACTCGAGAGCATCGTTTCCATGCTGCCGGGCGGCTCGGAAATGCTCGAAAAAACCGACATGAGCAAGAGCGAAAAGGAATTTCGCCGCATGGAAGGGATCATCTGCTCGATGACGCTGAAGGAACGCCGGCATCCGCAGATTCTGAATGCGCGCCGGCGAATCCGCATTGCCCAAGGGAGCGGGACCTCCGTCGCTGAAGTGAACACGCTGCTCAATCGTTTCACTCAGATGCAGGAAATGATGAAGAAAATGGGCAAGTTTCAGAAGCTGTTTTCCAAAATGGGAGCGCCGCCCCCGGGAATGTTTCGACGCTGACGGGAGATGAAGCTGTTTCCTGAAACGTCAGCTGATGTTCCCGCTCCAGCGCCGCAGAGTTTGGTTCGATTCGCCTGGCTGTTCTGCGCGGTCATTCTCATCGCAAGCGCAATCGTTTTGTTCCGTCCAGGCGCTCCCCTGGAAATTCCTGTTCCCAAAGATCTGCCAAAGTTCGATCCCCAAGTGCGGGCTTACCTCGAAGAGAAAATTGCTTTCGCCCGCCAGGAGCCGAACGATTTTAATCGTCAAGCAGAACTCGGCATGGCCTACGCCGCAAACAGCCTTTGGTCCGAAGCTCGCCTTGCCTTTGCCAATGCCGCGCGCTTGAAGCCATCCGAGCCCCTGGCTGCGCTTTATGTCGCGATCGCAACTCAGGAAAGCGCCGGGTTCGAAAAGGCGCTCCCTCTCTATCGCGATGTCGCGCGAAAGCATCTGAAATTTCCGCAAGCGTTTTACCGGCTTGGCGACGCGGCGATGCGCTCGGGCAACTACCGCGAGGCGGAAGGCGCATTCAAAGAATTGGTCGAGCTCGCGCCTCGCGAATGGCGCGGTTATGCGGGCTTGGCTGAAGCCCAGATCCGGCAAAACAAATTTTCGCAGGGGTTGGAACTGCTCGGCAAAGCGCTCGCTCTCGCCCCCAAAGAAAAAATCATTCATCACCTGCGCGGCCTCGCTTTGCGCGGACTGGGCCGGCTGCCAGAGGCGGAGCGCGAACTGGCGGCCGGCCTGAACGCCCAGCACTTTCCGATGGAAGATGCCTGGTCTGTGCAAGCGCCCCGGCACATGAAACTCGTTCCTGACCAGTTGGAGCTTGCCAAGGACCTCGCGAAAGCAGGACAGCCAGACAAAGCCGCCGCCGTGCTCGAAGAGGCGCGACGCTGGCATCCGGACAATCCGGCTTTGGCTCTGAAGCTGGCGGAGGTTGACCTCGATCTCGGCCAAATCAAACAGGCGCAATCAATCCTCGAGGAACAACTCAAAAATCGACCCGCTGATTGCGATATGCTTCTCGTTTACGTGAACAGCTGGCTCGACCTTCAACAGTTCGATCGGGCTCTCGAGTTCGCCCAAAAAGCAGTGGCGGCCGCAGGCAATTTGCCCCAGCCGCACTTGAGCAAAGCTACCGTGCTGCGCGCGCTCAACCGTTTCCATGAATCTCTCGAGGAATTCACCACTGCGGCCAGCCTCGACCCCAAGAATCCTTACATTCAAATGGAAATAGGGGACCTGCTTTTGCGGAATCTCAATCGGCCACTGGACGCGCTGGCCGCGTATCAGAAAGCAGATCAAATCGATCCTAGTCTGATCTTGGTTAAAATACGGCTGGCCGACGTTTGCATCCGTCTCGGTCAATCCGAACCTGCCGCCCGAGCCCTGGCGGCAGCGCGCTCGCTCGACCCAAACCAGCCCGTGATAAAAGTGCTGGAACAAAGATTGGAGAAGCTGGCGAATCGCGATCAGCCATGAGATTGGCATCCTGAGTCGCTGGAGTGCCATTGCGCGTGGCGCTACTGCACGTTAATCGCGAGAGCAACCAACGTTTCCAAACGCCCAATCGTGAAACTCGTCTTCCCACGACCCGCCGCGAATGGAACGGACTTTTTCGTGCGAATGTCCGTGATCGATTGCACACTCGCTTTCGGAAGCTGCAGTCGAACGGTTATGTTTTCCACCGGCAGATTCGGCAGATCTTTCTGAAAATTCACCGCGCTCAACAAGTAACGCTGCCGGTCTGGTTGATGAAACAAAGTAAATTCGACCGCTGAAGGGGCCTCCGCCTGCAACGTAAATTCATCGCGCATCAGCCGGAGCAAACGGACGAATGTCTCCGCCAGCGAATCCATCCGCTCGATCGGACTGCTGCAGTAGATCGCTTTGCCTTTGCCGAACTCGTGCAAAGTGATCTCAGGATTGCTCGTCGGTTGCCACGGCGGATTGCTGTGGATCGACGAAAATTTCGTCGGATCGGGCGCAGGCCAAGGCAGCGTTGTTGTGGCCAGAACTTTGGTGTTTGTTCGAGCGGCAACCTCAAACCCATAAAGCTGGCAAAAGGCCGGGTAGGTCTCGTCGAATTCGTCGAACAATTGTGAGCCGTCCGTCGTCGGCGCGATGTAATGCTCGCGATCGTTCCAATCAGCTTTTTTGAGGCTCACCCCCAGCGCGTCGCTGAGGAGAAAATCGGGCTGGCGCCGGCCCCGTTTGTCCACCAGCGAAGTTCCGCCAGTGACTAAAATGCACCCGCCCTTCTTCACCCACTCGCCAATCGCCTCGGCTTCGTTGGGATCCATCATGTTCACCCCGGCCAAGATCAGCGCCTTCAGATCGGCCAATTTTTCTTGCGCAGGGCTGGTCACAATTCCATAGGGCAGATGGTTCGCGAGCAATCGTCGCGCGACCTGCACGGCCGAATCGGTGTGGCTATCCGTCCGGCCCGCTTGCAGCACGGGTTTGCCGTTGCTCTTGAAATCACATTTGGATTCGAGGCTGTAATAAATCCCAATATCGCGCACCCGCCGGCCGCCCAGTTCGGAGTAAAACGGTTCGAGCCGGCCGAAAATATTTCCCATCCGCTCGTAATGCCGCGGGTTCAGCGTTCCGATGGGATCGATGCCATCGATAAACACAAACGCGGCATGATCCGCAATCGCCGCCGAAGCTTTCGTTTCGAGCAATGCTTCCGATTTCGCCGCGGTATGATCGTGCAGATCGACTGAAAAGCTCGTTTCAAATCCGTACGGCCGGTGCGGCGTTAAATCCTCGAGCAGCTTCCGCACGAACGAGCCTTGCAGCGCGTCGCCATAAAAATCGCCCTGCAAAAAATCATTTTGCGCGAGCAGCGGTGTGCCGACGCCAAAGGTCCAGTTCAACGGATAGGTCGACGCCTGGTGTTCGACGGTTGCCTCAGGCTTGAGCCGCCGCACTGCACTCGTCGGAATCGCGGCGAACTCGCCCAGCCATTGTTCGCGTTTGCGCTGCAGCGCGACCCAGCGCTCGTCGAGCCAGTTCACCACCTTCGGCATCTCCCCTCCGATCTCATCGGCAAAACGTTTCTGACAATGGCTGCAGTAACACACGCCAACCCAAAATGTCATGTCGAAGCGAATGCCTTCAAAATTGAACTGATGGCAAATCTCCTCCGTCCAGGCGCGGACATACTCGCGATAGGGAGAATTCGGACAGACGACGCCATACCGGCTGTTGCGGCCGAATTCATTGCCGTCGGCCATTTTCATTCGCCACTCGGGGTGATGGTCGAACGCCCAACGATCGTGAATCAAGCTGGTGTAAATCACCACCGCAATGCCGGCCTCATGGCAGCGCTGAATCAATTCTTCCAGAATATTTCGCCCCTTCCAGGCACGGTGCTGTTCACCGACTTTGGTCGGGTAATTAAACAGCCCAACGTGCGATTGGGCATAACAGACGATCGATTGCGCACGCGCCCGAACCAGGTTGCGGACGTACTCGGTTGGATCAAAGCGGGAGAGGAATTTCGGGTCCCAATCCGGGATGTGCATGTCGATGACCGCGCGGCGGTAAGCATGTTCGTGCCATTTCGATGGCGGCTTGGATGAGCTCGGCGGAGCGGCTTGACTCAGGAGAACTGGGCTGGCCAATGCTGCCAGAAGACCGCTCGAGGTTGTCTCCAAAAAATCGCGCCGCGAACAAACCGGGGGTGACATGCGATTGAAATTGGAAGCGACCGTTCGCCAAGGCAAGGCGAAATCAGGGAGCTTCAGAGTGTCAGCGGCCATCGCGTTCACCCACTCCGCGCCTTCGGAAAAGACCTATGATAAAAACCGAGTCAAAAGAATTTCCCACGTGGACAAAGTTTTTGGCGCCGTCCCTCGGGTGCGGGGAGTGGGCGTAAGCAGCAGGAGGCTGCTTGCTTGCCCGCCGCAAAATGGCTAACAACAGACATGGCTTCTGACGCCGCACAGAGGGAACGCCAGTTAGGCCTTCACAAGCTGATTGTTTGCATGATTGCGGCGATTCTCCTGATTTTATTGGCCGCGGTGTTTCTGTTTCTCCATCCCGAACCGCTCCTGAAAGGGAAACCGGCTGCTTACTGGCTCGCGCAATTGGAGAACGGCTCCATCCCAGCACAGAGAGAAGTCCGTGATGCATTCGACCATGCCTTGCCAGATGACGTTCCCTTTCTCTTGAAAGCTGTTCGCATCCAGAAAAGGCCGTTGCTGCAGCAGCTCAAACAATGGTGGTGGGACTGGAGAATTCGAATGCAAAACAAGAAATTCGGCGCGCTGCCAGGGCTCCGCCTAACTGGCCCGATCCAAGATGGCCGCTTTGCCCTGAGATGGTTTGCGGCTCAATCGCTCGAACGGCTCGGCCCGAACGCTCCAGCGGCCGGGCCCGTCATGATCGGATTACTCCGCGACAAACACAGCACGATCGATCCCGCCACGGCCGTTTCAGTCCTCTCGAAACTTGGGCCCGCCGCCGCGCCCATCATTCCGGACCTGTTGGAATTGCTGCCGAACCTCCCGCCACATCTGCGCATTAGCGTGCTCAGCATCCTCGCGAATGTCGGTCCAACCCAGTCCAGAGTCCGCTCCGCGATCAAGGGGTCCTTGCATGATCTTGAGCCTGACGTTCGCTTCGCTGCCGCCACGCTCGTCTGGACATTAACGCAAGACCACGAATTGATTTTGCCCGCTCTCATCGGCTTGCGCGACCATGGCGAGGCGGGCTTGCGCTGGAGCGTAATTGAACTCCTTGAACGAATAGGCCCTTCCCGCTCGGAAGTTATCGAGGCGACAGCAACCTTCCTGCTCGATGAAAATCCCCGCGTCCGAGCGCGAGCCGCGCGCGCTCTGGGCAATTTCGGCAGCTTGCCCGCGGACTCGAAAGCGGCGTTGCAGAACGCGACAAACGATTCTTATGTCTTCGTGCGCGAAGAAGCCGCCGCGGCACTCGATAAACTTTCGAAGTAAGCTTGACGCCAGAGGGCATATAAAATCCAAAATCCAAAATCCACTCCTCTCCGGCTTGGCAGTGCTGGGTGAACCTGCCATTCTGCGCGTGTGACAACTACGGAAGCCGCGGAGCTGCTCGAAAAATTTCGCCAGGGCCAAATTACAAGGGAAGAGGCGTTGCGCGCGTTTCAAATGGCGCCGGTCGTCGACCTTGGGTTTGCCAATGTCGACACCCATCGCGCGTTGCGAAAAGGTTTTCCCGAAGTGATTTTCGCCAGCGGCAAGACTCCGGAGCAGGTCGTGAAAATCGCGGCCGCGTTGCGCAAGCGCGAAGGCCAAGTGCTCATCACGCGGGCTGGACCGGACCACGGTCGGTTGGTCAAACGGCGCTTCAAAGGGGCTGTTTACCATGAGACCGCCCGCTGCGTCACAATCCAAAAAAAGCCCCTGCCAAAACGCGAAGGAATCATCGCGGTGATTTCGGCGGGAACGAGCGATTTGCCCGTGGCCGAAGAAGCGGCCGTGACAGCCGACGTGATGGGCAACCGAGTCGAGCGGCTCTACGATGTCGGGGTGGCTGGATTGCACCGGTTGCTCGCGCATTACACGCAAATCGAAACTGCTTCGGTGCTCATCGTGGTCGCGGGCATGGAGGGCGCCCTGCCGAGCGTGGTGGCGGGATTGGTGCGGCGTCCAGTGATTGCCGTCCCGACCAGCATTGGTTATGGGGCCAATTTCCATGGCCTGGCCGCATTGCTCGGCATGCTGACCAGTTGCGGCAGCGGGGTGACGGTTGTAAATATTGACAACGGCTTCGGCGCGGCTTACGCAGCCAGCCAGATTCTCGCGCTGGCGAACGAGCTATGAAAACCCTTTACCTCGATATCTTCAGTGGAATCAGCGGCGATATGTTCATCGGAGCGCTGCTCGACCTCGGCGTCGACTTTTCAAAATTAGAAGCGGATCTGGCGAAGCTCAATTTGACCGGCTATCACCTGCATGCGTCCCGCCGGCAAAAAGCCAACATTGAAGGAATCAAGTTCGACGTCCACTTGGAAGGCGATCACCACCACAGTCACGGCGATTCGCAGGAGCCGCAGCGCGGACACGCGCACGATCATGACGTTCATCATCACGAACACGCCCATCATCATCACGACCATGATGAGGACGATTTAGATTCGGCAGCGGATGAGCATTCCGAAGACGACGATCATCACAAGGCTCATTCGCACGAACACGCTCATTCGCACGAACACGAACACGAACACGCTGACAGCCGCGACTTCGCGGAAATCCGGCGACTGATTTCCGACGGTCCTTATTCCTCCTGGGTCAAGCAGAAGGCCACCGCGGTTTTTCAGCGGATTGCCGTGGCCGAAGGCAAAATTCACGGCTGCCCTCCTGACCAAGTTCATTTTCACGAAGTCGGCGCGGTCGATTCGATCGTCGACATCATCGGCGCCTGTTTGGCCCTCGAGCAACTCGGCAAACCGCGCGTCTTGGCCGCGCCTGTCGTCGAGGGCACCGGCTGGGTTGATTGCGCCCACGGGCGTTTCCCGGTTCCAACCGCGGCCACGCTCGAGATTCTTGGCGCGCGCGGGATTCCAGTGACTCAATGCGACGAACCGCACGAATTGGTCACGCCCACCGGCGCGGCGCTGCTGGCGGAATTCGCGGAGGCGTTTGGTCCGATGGAAAGCTTGGCAGCCGAGCGGATCGGTTATGGTTTGGGCACGCGTGACAATGCCACGCGGCCGAACGTGCTGCGCGCGATTCTTGCCAATGAAACCGCCACCACCCGGACCAGCCGGGGCCGCGATTGGGATAGTGACACGGTGACTGTGCTCGAGACGAACCTGGACGACACATCCCCGGAATTGCTCGGTCACTTTGTCGAGCGTGCCTTGAATGAAGGCGCCCTGGACGTTTTTTATCTGGCCGCGCAGATGAAGAAAAATCGCCCGGGAATCCTGTTGACCGTGCTCTGCGCCGCGGAGGACGCCGATAAATTTGCCGAGCTGATCTTGCGCGAGACGAGCGCGTTTGGGGTGCGTTCATATCAGGCGCAACGGCGAAAATTGAAGCGTGAATGGCGCAAGGCGGTCACGCCCTTCGGAGAGGTTCAGATCAAGCTGGGTTTGCTCGACGGGAAAATCGTGCATGCGGCGCCGGAGTTCGAATCGTGCAAAAAAATCGCAGAAGCTGCCCGCGTGCCTTTGGCGGAAGTGTATCGGACGGCGGAAAGCGCGTTTTTCGGATCGGCCAAAAAAGGAGAGAAACCATTATGATCGACGCGGAGCTTTTGAAAATCATGTGCTGTCCTGAAACGCACCAACCTGTGGCGCTGGCGGACCCGTCCCTAATAGATTCCTTAAACCAAAAAATCTCGGGAGGCAGCTTGCGAAATCGCGCTGGGCGAACCGTGCAAGAGAAACTCGACGGCGGGCTGGTTCGGGCAGATCGGAAACTGCTCTACCCCGTTCGGCAGGACATCCCCATTATGCTGATCGAGGAAGCAATCCCGATCGATTTTCCGTAAGAGCGCGTTCAGCTCATCTCGCTATCAATCCGCAATCGGCAATTCGCAATCGCCAATCCGCAATTCCTAGATCCATGCGAATTCGCTGATGTCCAAGTGCCAGTCACTGCCATCCGTGACTCGAACGGATTTTGCTTCCTGTTTGTAGATCACTTTTTCCAAATTCACGTCCGCGGGTAAAACGTTCACCAGAATATCCCCCGACACGAGCGAGATGATGCGCGTCCGCTTGTCCGGCCGGCGGAAATATGAAAATTTCACGGGATCGACCGTATAAACGTGCCCAGTCACGCGCGCGAGCCCGTCTTCGTAGAAATCAACGACGCCGACGAAATGGCGGTGCGGATCTTTCTCAAAGCGACGCCGATGGATGACGTGGACTTTCTCGTGCTTGTGCAAAATCATGCGGGAGAGATATGCGATTAGACGGTGGGAAGCAATTCTCAAGCGCAGGAGTCGGCTCGTCAGTAGCCTCGCCCCACCGCATGCGCTCGGTGCATCAAGGCAGTACTGGTGGGGCGAGCGTACTCGCGAGCCGCGAAGCGCCTGGAAAAATCAGTGTTACTTTCACGCATCCTCACGCGTCAACCTTGCTCTTGCTCTGCTTTCACTTCAAACAACGAGCAAGATCAAGAACATGATCAAGAGCAAGAGAGTTATTCCTCGCTGTCTGTTCGCCGGTTAACCCGAGCGGTCGGCATTCTCTCGCTCTTAGCGATCGTTAACCTCCGCCCCACCGTGATGCATGCGCTTTGGCGGCTCGTCAGTAGCCTCGCCCCACCCTGTGCACTTGATGTAGCGGGGCGGCGGAGGCTCGCCTCATCGGTCGCCGCTTGCAGCTTGGGATGATTCCAGTTACAAACCGCCGATCATTCCGCATGAATGCCCAAACTCTCTTCCCGTTGGTCGCCCCCAAGCTCAGCCCTCCGTTGGATCCGCAATTTCGCCCAGCCGCGCTCGCGAATCGCGCCTTTGCTGCTGAACTCCGCAACTGTGACTCTCCCGTTCCGGTTGAAATTGGCCTCGAACAAACGGACGGTTCGCGCTCCACCTTTGCCACATCTGTCTTTCCTGAGACGCACCCGCTGGCCCACGCGAATCTCCGCCATCTCGAGCGCATCGCGAAATTCCTGCTCTGGTCCCGCGGCGGCTGCCGGATTTTTGTTTGCGGTCCGGTCAGTTTGGGTCGAGCTTTGCAGGCGCATTACCGCGAAAGCGCCACCGGCCGGTTTGACGCGGAGATTATGGGCAAACGGATTTACGAACGGAGCTTCGAAGTGGAATCGGTTTCAAAGATTTCACCGGCCCGAACTGTCTCCGCGCCGCTAGGCCGGCATTTCGACGGTTGCCGCATTGGGTTTGATCTCGGCGGGAGCGACCGCAAAGTCGCCGCGGTGCAGGATGGCGAATGCGTCTTCAGCGAAGAATTCGTGTGGAATCCCATGACCCAATCCGATCCGCAATGGCATTTCGATCAGATTATGGAATCGCTCCGCGAAGCGGCCGCACATTTGCCCCGCGTCGACGCGATTGGCGGGAGCGCAGCGGGAGTTTATGTGAACAATCGCGTCAAAGTCGCCTCCCTTTTCCGCGGGGTTCCGCCTGCACTGTTCGAGTCGCGGGTGAAAAATTTGTTTCTCGAACTGCGCCAAGCTTGGGGAAACATTCCGTTCGAAGTGGCGAATGACGGTGAAGTCACCGCCCTGGCCGGATCGATGGCGCTCGGAAAAAATGCCGTGCTCGGGATCGCGCTCGGCACCAGCATGGCGGGCGGTTATGTCAACCGCGAAGGGAACATCACGACTTGGCTGAACGAGCTCGCGTTTGCGCCGGTCGATTACAATCCCCAAGCGCCGGTGGATGAATGGTCGGGTGATGCCGGGTGCGGAGTTCAATGCTTTTCCCAGCAATGCGTCGCGCGCCTCTTGCCTGCGGCTGGCATTCAAGTCGATCGTGATTTGCCGCCCGTGGAAAAACTCAAACATGTGCAACAGCTGATGCTGTTGGGAGACGAGCGCGCCCGGCGGATTTATCAGACGATCGGGACTTATCTCGGTTATGCTCTCGCGCACTACGCCGCTTTTTATGATTTCGAGCATCTGCTGATTCTTGGCCGCGTCACCTCGGGCCCGGGCGGAGACGTGATTCTGGATTGCGCGCGCGAGGTCTTGCGCGAGGAATTCCCAGAGCTGGCCGCGCGGGTTTCGTTCCACATCCCCGACGAAAAACAAAAGCGCCATGGCCAAGCCATGGCCGCCGCGAGCCTGCCGGAAGTCAAGCGCGCGGGAGCTGCGACATCGTGAACTGAGAACAATCAGGACCTTTCCCCATGAACCCATACCACTCATTCGTCTCGAAATTTGCCCGCTTAAAGGAAGAAGGCCTCAAATTGCCGCTGGGCGCTTTGCCGCCTGCTCCGCGCCCGGAACTGCCTCCCACCGCGCCGCATGTTTTGATTTTTGCGCCGCACCCGGATGACGAATGCATCATCGGCGGGCTGCCGCTGCGCCTCTTGCGCGAGGCGAAGATGAAAATCGTCAATGTGGCAGTGACCCTCGGGAGCAAGAAGGAGCGCCGCCAAGAGCGGCTGCGCGAATTGCGCGGCGCCTGCGAATTCTTAGGATTCGATCTCGTGCCGGCCAAACCGGACGGCCTCGAAGCGATCAGCACAAAAACTCGCAAAGGCCGGCCGGCTGAGTGGCTCAAAGCAGTTGACATCGTGGCTGGGCTATTGCGGCAGCACCAACCCAAAGCAATCTTCCTTCCGCATGAAAACGACTGGAACAGCACGCATATCGGGACGCATTGCCTCGTCGCGGACGCCCTCTTCAGCGCGGGCGAAAGTTTCAATTGCTGGATCGTGCAAACGGAATTTTGGGGCCAGATGTCGAACCCCAACCTAATGATTGAATCGAGCGAAGCGGATGTCGCCGATTTAGTCGCGGCCACCTCATTTCACACCGGCGAGGTGAAACGGAATCCGTACCACCTGCTGCTGCCAGCATGGCTGCAGGACAATGTCCGACGCGGCGGCGAGTTGGTGGGCGGGCAAGGGGCTGCGGCGCCAAACTTTACCTTTGCGACGCTTTACCGCGTCTGTCGCTGGAAAAACCGCCGGTTCGAGGATGCCTTCTCGGGAGGGAAAACGATTTCAGTTCGGGACAATCCCGCCGCGCTTTTCTCCGAGTGAGCCGAGGGCGGGCGCCTGCGTTCACGCGCGGTTATAATGCTTTTTCGCCCCGTTCCTGCGTGCGGATCCGAACGGCTTCAGCCACCGGAAAAACAAAGATTTTTCCATCGCCGATCTTTCCGGTTTTCGCCGCGCGCACGATTGCTTCGATCGCAGGCTCGACTTGATCGTCCAGCACTACCATCTCGATCTTGGCTTTGGGCAGAAAATCCACCGTGTATTCGCTGCCGCGGTAAATCTCGACGTGCCCTTTCTGCCGGCCGAATCCCTTGATTTCGGTGACGCTCATTCCTTGGATGCCGATTTCATGCAGCGCGTCCTTAACCTCCGCTAGCTTGAAGGGCTTGATAATGGCTTCGATCTTTTTCATTTGGAGAATCAGTCATTGTAGGCGCTTTCGCCATGCTGGGTTAAGTCCAAGCCCAAGCTTTCCTCTTCCTCATTCACGCGCAGCCCAACGAGGAGATCGGTCACTTTTAAAAGAATAAACGAACCGGCCCCGGCCAGCGCGATGGTGAAAGCAATTCCTTTGAGTTGATTGAGCAATTGCCCGCTGCCACCAGCCAGCGATTGCACTTGGCCGTGGATTTTGAAAACGGTGGCAATGGCAGGGTTGACTCGCGGCGTCGCGAGCACGCCCAGCAGAATCATTCCCACCATGCTGCCCACGCCGTGCACGCCGAACACATCGAGCGAATCGTCGTAACCACAAATCGTTTTCAGTTTCGTCACGGCCAAATAACAAATCGCGCCACCGGCCAGCCCGATCAGCATGGCTCCGGGAATGTCAACGAAGCCCGAGGCAGGAGTGATCGTGGCCAGACCCGCCACCATTCCCGAAGCAGTGCCCAAGACGCTCGGCCTCTTTTTCAAATACCATTCGAGCGTGGTCCAGCTCAACGCCGCCGCGGCCGCCGAAAAGTGCGTTGCGGCAAATGCGCTCGTCGCCAACTCGCCAGCTGACAGTGCGCTGCCAGCATTGAACCCGAACCAGCCGACCCACAGGAGGCCGGTGCCGATCAAACTGAGCACGACGTTGTGCGGCAGCATCAGTTCGCGCGGAAACCCGGTCCGCTTTCCCAGCACCAGCGCGCACACGAGCGCCGAGACGCCCGAGCTGATATGAACGACCATTCCGCCCGCGAAATCCAAAACCGGAATTCGCCCGCCGAGCGCCCAGTTAAACAGTCCGCCCTTTCCCCAGACCATGTGCGCCAGCGGAAAATAAACGAACGTTACCCAGAGCAACATGAACAAGACATAAGCTTTGAATTTCATCCGCTCGGCGATCGCGCCGCTGATCAACGCCGGGGTGATGATCGCGAACATCATCTGAAACAACATGAACGTTTGCTGCGGGAGGTCCGCGGCATAATCGGGGTTCGGCCCGGCGCCGACGTTTTTCAAAAATCCGTAGCGAAACGGGTTTCCGAAAAAGGCGTTGCCCTCGGCGAACGCGATGCTGTAGCCGTAAACAGCCCACACGATCGAGATCAGCGCCATCAAGATGAAGCTGTGCATCATCGTGCCGAGGACGTTTTTTCGCCGCACCAAACCGCCATAAAACAAAACCAACCCCGGCGCAGTCATCATCAGAACGAGCGCGGAGCTTGCCAGGATCCAACCGTTGTTCGCGTTGTTAATTGGAGACGGAGCTGCGCTCGCGGGCCAATCACCGCCGAGCACTGGGGATGAACTCAAGAGCGTCAGGAACGCCAACCCGCAGAGACGGGCACAGTTGAATTTCATCTTCAGTTATTCTTTCTTGTCAGCCGCAGAGCCGTGAATCCGGTAGAGGTGCACCGCGTAAGGTCCAAAATCGTCTGAGAATTCTCCGCCGTCCAAAGCAATTGAACGGTTCTCCGAAAGGACCTCTGCCGCGGCGCTCTGTGCAACTTGGCCGAGGTGGACGCGCGCCCGGACTGGTTCATTGCGCATGCACACCGCGAACACAAAAATTTCCGCACCGCGGCGTTTGGCCATCCAAGCTACCGGCACGGTGCTGGGCTCGCTCCTGACAGAAACGCCCTGCGTAACATTCGGACTGTTCAGCACCGAGGCCAAACCCTGGATTTCACCGTTGATCCGAGCAACGCCCGAGAGCATTTCTGGATCATCCAAGAGGCCCGCTTCGCGGAACGCGGGCTTGAATTGGTGAACGAAATAGATGATCCCGCGCGAGCCGTGTATCAGCGACATCCAAACCTCCGCGCGAACCTGCTCGGGCGTGGCTTTCTTTTCGGGATTGCTAATGTGAGTGCACTCGATGCAGTTCCAAACCGTCTTCGCGCCCCCGGCCCAACGCACCAATCGCTCCACGCCTCTCGCGACGTATTCGAGCCTGCCCGAAATCTCCTTGTTCTCGTGAACCACCGGATAAATGTCGAACGAGACAATGTCCCCGCCTTTGACGTACTCCGGATAATCCTCCGGATGACTTCGGCGCACGCCCCGGCCGATGTAATTATCCCATGCCACAGCTTGCCCTAAGTTCAGGAGGACCGGGCGGGTCGGATCCGCCGTCCGAATTCGCTCGTAATCTCGAACGATCTTCTCGGGCAGAATGGGCGGCCCATAGCCTTTCCCTTGGCCCAGCGATTGCGCGTTGTCGGGTTCATCGCCATGCATCCAGGCGATGATCGTTGGGTTGTCTTTGTTTTGGAGGCCAAGCGTGTTTTGCGAACAAATCACGCGCAGGCCGGCTTTTTCTAGCGCATCGAGTTGATCGCGCGTCGGACCGCGCCAGAGGGCCACATACACATTGATTCCGGCTGCTTTGTAGCGTTCGGCGTTTTTCGGGTCTTGCAACCAGACTGCGATGGGAAAGAAATTCGGATCGCGGAGCGGGTTCGACTCCGGGAGAGCGATCGTTGGGAGCGCAGCCGGATCCGCCGCGGGGGCACGGAGTGATGAGATCGAAAGAAGTCCGAACAACAAAACTGTTTTGGAAAATAAAGGGAAAAAGATTTTCACTGGAGAATGCTTTCTGGGCAGCGCGCACGCGCACTTTGCCGAATGCCGGTAGGCACGGCAAGCTTCGGGTTTTCGGGCTTTTGGGTGGGGCGAGCGTACTCGCGAGGCGCCCCGCGGCGCAAAGAAGCGGTGTCGCCGGCGCATGCTCATTGCGGCTCGTCAGTAGCCTCGCCCCACCCAGTGCAATTGCTGCTTCAAGCGGTCCCGGTGGGGCGAGCGTACTCGCGAGCCGCCCCGCGGTGCAAAGAAGCGGTGTCGCCGGCGCATGCTCGTTGCGGCTCGTCAGCAGCCTCACCGCACCTGAAGTTTTGGATTCCTACAGCCGTTTTAATGTGATCTCACGCAGATCCATCACAGCCAACCCCGGTTTGCGAATCGGCCGGACTGAGATTGAATAACGCCCGGATTTGCTCAGGTCGATTTGGCCAATCGACCGGCGCACAAAATTTTGGAAACCGCCCGTCTCCTTAACCGTGAATACCAACTCCTGGTCCGCGACGGCAACTTTCACTTCCGCCCCGCCGCTGCCATTCCCGCAACCGTGGAGCAGTTCCACTTCGAATCTCCCGGGACGCGCCGTTTCGAATTCCCAACTCGCCCAGTCTTCCGCGCGCACCCAAAACCCAAGCGTGTTCTTGCGCGGGATTGGCTCGTAGCGAAGTTGCGCTCCGTGCACTTCGGCGTCGCGCGCATGCAGCGCAATCGAGCCGCCGGCGTTTTCGTGCGGCGGGCGATAACCAGGATTCGCCGCCGGCATTTGCGCCCCGACCGCCTTTCGCCAGTTCGCCAATTCTGTGCGGAGACTTGCTGCGACTTCGGGCTTTTCGAGCGCGAGATTTTTGCTCTCGGAAATATCATCGCTGACGTGGAACAGTTCGAGCCGCTCGTTTTCAAAATATTCGATTAACTTCCAATCGCCGCGCCGAATCGCCCCATTCGGCTTGCCGCCTTGATTGCTGTAGTGCGGGTAATGCCAGAACAGCGCGCGCTCGGGCAAAACCGCCGCGGGATCTCTCAATATCGTCGAGAAGCTCACGCCATCGACCGGGGCTGGCTTGGCAACGCCGCAGAGTTCGAGCAGCGTCGGAAAAAAATCGATGCTGCAGACCGGCGCCATGGAAACCGCGCCCGGCTTAATCACACCAGGCCAACTCACCAGCAGCGGTTCGCGAATGCCGCCTTCGTAAGGATACCCTTTCCCTTCACGGAGCGGTGCGTTTGACGTGGCAGGCGTGTTGGGCCCTTCCAGCGTTGCCAACCCGCCATTGTCCGACGTGAAAATCACGATGGTCCGTTCGCTCAAACCCGTCTCTTTGAGCTTGCCCATAATCCGGCCGATGCCTTCGTCGACGCTTTCGAGCATCGCCGCATAAATCGCGTTCGTCTGAAAACCGCCCTTCGCCGCGCTGTAATGGGCCACGAACTCGGCCTTGGCCTTGAGCGGAATGTGAACTGCGTAATGGGCCAAATACAAAAAGAACGGGCGAGCGCGATTCTGTTCGATGAATTTCTCCGCCTCAGCAGTAACCCGATCGGTCAGGTATTCGCCATCGGGAGCGTTTTCCAACCCGGGCATGAATCGGCCATTACGCTGAAATGGGGCGAAGTAACTCCGGGGCGAACCGGCTTCATCGCCGGCCATATTCAGATCGAATCCTTGGCGCGTCGGTTCAAAGCCTTTTCCGCCGAGGTGCCACTTGCCAATGTGCGCGGTAATGTACCCGGCGGATTGCAACGCTTCAGCCAGCGTGATTTCTTCCAGGGGCAACTGCTGTCGGATCGTCGGCCGGGAAAGTTTTTGGGAAGCCATGTCGGGCCGGCCTGGCAACCAATCAGTGAGGTGCAATCGCGCCGGATATTTCCCAGTCAGAATGCTCGCGCGGGTCGGCGAACACACGGAGCATGCGGCGTAGGCCTGGGTGAATTTCATTCCGTCGCGGGCGAGTTGATCGAGATTAGGCGTGCGATGAAACCGGCTGCCGTAACAGCTCAGATCCGCCCAGCCCAGATCATCCGCCAAAATAAAAATGACATTCGGGCGGACTCCTTCGGCGGCTGAAATGCCTATGGCGATTCCAACACAAAGTAACGGGCGAAACAGCAGGCACAGTCCAAAACGGAAAAGGAGCCGAAGATCAATTCGCGATGGCATGACCGGAGGCTAGCGCGTTCAGCCCGCAGGCGAAACGGGATTTTTCCGGAGGAGATAAATCTGATCCGCTCCAGCGAAAAGTTCTTACGGGAATTCGATCTGCTCTGGGAAATCTGGGCAGAGTTTGGAAGCGCGAAGGTTAGTCTGATTGGCGCCAAAGAATTTCATGCTGCCGGAGATTTCACAGACCCAAACCTCCAAGGCTCCCGCGTCAAAATAAAGCGACATGACCATGACGATCCGTTTCAATTCGGCCCTCGACCTTTGCCAGTTGCGGGTCGTCCAAAAGTTCGCGCCAGCGCCCCAGGTTAAAATCTGTCCGTGCGCTCTGCGGGAGAAGTTCAATCGTCACCATTGCCATACGCAAAGTTATCGGCGGCTTCCACGCCGCGTCAACCGTTCCTGGACATAATCGCACCTCCAGTCTTCATGAATCCCAGATCCGGAATCGGCAATCCTGAATTCTCACGACCTCGCTGAAATCTCGAGCATGCGTTCGATCGGAAGCCGGGCGCGGTCCATGATCTCTTTGCTTAGTTCGATGCGCGGGGAAAGGTTCGCCATGCAATCGTGCAGCTTCTCGAGGGTGTTCATCTTCATGAACCGGCATTCGTTGCAGCGGCAATTCTCCGTCGGGGCCGGAATAAAATTTTTGTCCGGGCACTCTTTCTTTAACCGGTGCAGCATGCCTGCCTCGGTCGCGATGATGATGCTTTTTGCAGCCGATTGCTTGCAGTAGGAAACCATTTTTTCAGTCGAACAAACCTCATCGGCCAGCATGCGCACCGCTTTCGTGCACTCAGGATGAGCGACCAACGGCGCATCTGGATGTTGCTGCCGGATCCGAAAAATCGTCGCATGGGTCCATTCGACGTGGACGTAACAATTCCCCCGCCAGAGCGTCATCGGGCGTCCGGTCTGTTCCATCACCCACGCTCCCAAATTTTCGTCCGGGACGAACAGCAGATCGCGATCGGCCGGGGCGGCTTTCACGATCTTCACGGCGTTGCCGCTCGTGCAGATCACATCGCTGAGCGCTTTCACCTCGGCGCTGCAATTGATATAGGCAATCGTATAGAAATTCGGATTGGTCTCCTGAAGCGCTTTCAACCGCGGCGCAGGACAGCTTTCCTCGAGCGAACAACCCGCGTCTTTATCCGGCAAAATCACGATTTTGTGCGGGTTCAAAATCTTGGCTGTCTCGGCCATGAAATGAACTCCACAGAAGACGATCACATCAGCGGGAGTTTTGGCAGCTTGCTGCGAGAGTCCGAGCGAATCGCCCACATAATCGGCCAACTCCTGGATCTCCGGAACTTGGTAATTGTGCGCGAGAATGACCGCGTTGATTTTCTTTTTGAGCGCGAGAATTTCCCGCGAGAGCGCGTCGGTTCGAACGGGCGGAGTCGGCTTCCGCGTTTCGAACCGATCCACTCCACGAGGCTGAATCTCGGTCAGATCGATCATAGGAAGAACGTAGCGTCCGGCTAGGGCGGTTGCAACTCTGGCGTCGAATCCGTCGTTGCGTTGACCTTTCAGCGCGTCTCCACAAATACAGCTTGGCTCAAATTCGTGAACGAGCCGCTGCGTGTCTCGATCAACTTGAGAGCCCGCACGGCATATTGCTTTGGAGTCGCTGAACCTGGCGTGGGATCGACCCAAGTCGTGCCCGTCACGGGTTCAGCGCTCACCCGCTGGAATGGGCCGGCCATTCCCTTCATCGAACGGTAAACGAAATAGCTCGCACCCGGCTCAATCGAACCAGACCACGTTAATCGCAATTTGCCGCCGGGTTCGGCCGCGGCTTTCAGATTTTCGGCCGGGGGGAGAATTTGCATCCGCAAGGTGGGATCGCCGAGCAGGAAGATCGTGCGAACGCTCTTCGGGTAGGGCGGAAAGAGAGGAGCGGCTGCCGAAGTCAAAACAAGTCCAGCGCCGATCGGTTCTCCCAAACCGAGTGGCTCGAACCGCCAATCGATGAAATGGCCGAACATCGCGCCCAGGCCGTAACTCGTCTCCGCCAAGGCGGCCCGGAGCAGATTATCGGGAGTATTCCAGTCGCCGAAAAACGAACCGCCGAGCACCCAGAAGCTGACGGGAACTTCCCGGCCGACCAAATCTCTCGTCGAATGCTCGCGTTGAAAATTGCCGACATTAATCACGTTGTAGCCGCCAAAACCGCCTTGAAAGCCCCACAGGTAAGCCGTCTTTTGCGCAAACATGTCGCCCACGACAATCTCAGATGCTTCCGGGCCGCTGCGCCCCGCCAAGCGCAGGGCGTCCTCGTAATACTTACGCCCGTAATAATGAAACGGCTCGCCGAAATAATCGGCCACGATCGCGCCGTGGCCGAAGTCGTACAACCGAAAACGATAGGCATGATCTTTTTCCAGGTACTGCCGCATCAACTCAACCTCTCCTTTCGGTCGAAAAGCTTGCAGCTCCCAAAAATCAACTCGGCCCACTGCGAGTTCGAGTTGGTTGTTCTCAAAAGCGATCTGGTCGAATTTTCCGTCGCCAATGATGTTTTCCAGCCGAGGCTGAAAACGATTTTCGAGATTGGCGCGTGAATCAGTCCAAACACCGTCGATATCGCCGTAATAACTGTCCGCGGGCCATGCGCCGTTATGATTCAGATCCTTCTCTACCGGGAGAAAATGGCCATCCTCCGCGGTCAGCCCCGAGTACGGCACGGCCACGTGGCCCACGATGAAAACAGCTTTGGTCTCGGCGGGGTTGGCCCGCCAATCATCGACGATCAGCTGCTTGATTCGGGCAATTGCGTTCGTGTTTTTTCGCCAGGCGCCATCATTGTGCCGCGGCACGTCATGCCGCACGGTTGCCCAGCCATCTCCCGTCAGGTCCTCTTCCAGTTGCCGCAGCGAAGGGGCCAATGGCTTTGCCAACGTCTCATCGACCAATAAAATCAATCGCCCGCGCTGTTCGATCGGCGCGGCGCGTAACCCGGCCAAAATGCGGCGCGGTCCCACCTCATATTCGTAACGACCGCCCACTTCCACGGCTCGATCGACATAAACCGAAGCCCGGCAGATATTCGTGAGCACCGTCCATTCAACCTCGGCCGGTTTTTTCCGGCGGATCGTGACGCAATCACCCAAACCGTTTTCCGGAATGTTCTGCCACCGCAATTCGATCGCAGGCGGATTGAGCCGCGGCATTGCTTCAAGCCGCATCGGCCCGGAATAAATCTGAGATTGGAGCGGCCCGACCGGTTCGCCAAAGGTTTCCAGCTCGTCGATCAGTCCCTGCGCAGGGAAGCGGCCGTCCGCGCCGCTGCCGATCGTGAACGAAGCTGGCTTAGTCAATGGGCCCTCGACCCCAAAACCATACGGACCAGGCGCCGTCGCGTTCTTTTGCGTTTCCCCGTCGATGACAAAAAAGCAGGTCGCCTTCGAGTAATTCAGAATGATTTCGTGCCAGTAAAAGTTCGGATCGGCTGGAATCACTTTTTTGTAGAACGAAGTTTCCACTTCCAAATTAGTCACGACCTGTCCTGGCCTCGGCTCGGTTTGAAAAATGAGGCGGGTGCCCTCCGGATTGATCGAGATCTTCAGCCCGCCGGCTTCAACCAAGCGCGCCCAATCTCCGGGACCCGTGCCGTGATTGGGCCGAAACCAATATGGCTTGTACCAGAATCTCACCGCGCCTTGCTGCACATCAAGATTGGCGGCGCCGCTCGGGGCGGTGATCGGAATTTCCAAAACCGCAGGGCGGCTCGAACGAAATTCCGCGCCTGTGCCAGCGAAGCTGGGGCGCAACAGAACATTGGTGGCGCGGAGCGGACGCTGGCCTTGTTCGCTGGCCAGGTCGGCCGCTTCAAACCGCCAGGACGAAAGCAACAAATTCGGCGCCGCGGCGGACAACCGCGACGTGATCGAGAGACAACAGAGGGCCGCGCCTGCGGCGATCAATGTCCAACGCAGACGCATCTGGGCTTGAGTTGGCTTCAACGGCGACTTAATGAAGTAGGTCATGAAACGTTATAAAAGTTTGTTGTTCAGCGCAGCTCTCGTGCTCTTCGGCCTCACCGCGTGCCAAACCAATCCCGGCCCCGCCACCACAGGCGATACTGGATTCCTCGGATACGAAGGCCAGCAATCAGGCTGGCCGATCGAGCCAAGCGCGCTCGTCGAGAGAGATTGGGCGCTGCCGGTCTATCGCGGGTTGCCGCCGAAACCTTACCACATCGTCGGGCGAATTATCAGTCGGCAGGACAATATTATTGGGCGCGGCTTGGCGGAAGGCCTTTGGAGTGATCGCGACCGCATGGCCAATGTGGTGGCGCAAGCCCAAGCGCACGGAGCCGACGCGGTGATGCTCACGGTCAATTCCAAAATCATGGAGACGCTTCATGTTCCCGCGGGCGACGAAGGACGAAACGATCGACCGCTCTATAATTTCCCCGGGGCAGTTGTTGCGATTAAATGGGCCGAGCCGGTGCAGTGAGGGGGAACGGAAGAGCGTTAAAAGGTTAAAAGGTTTAAAAGCGTTAAAAACGTTAGAAACGTTAGAAACGATAAAGAAGTTAAAGATGCGCGAAACCATGGGAGCCGCGGAGAGCATGTCCGCCCAGCACTTTTTTAACGCCTTTAACCTCTCTAACCTTTTTAACGCTTTTAACGCTTTTAACGCTTTTAACGCTTTTAACCCTTTTAACCCTTTTAACGTTTTTAACGCTTTTAACCCTTTTAGCGCCCTTAACCTCCACTACCGCTTCCCCAGCGGCCGCACACTGACCTCTTTGAAATGGACGCGCGCATCATCACCGTGATTTTGCAGGCCGATGTAACCGACCTCAGGGCGGAGGCCGCGATCCGGCTCGTACCAATGCTGCTTTTCCGGGACCGGCTTGCCTTCCGTGTAATCCGTCACCTTGAGGCCATTCACTTCGACAAGGGTTCGCTTGCCATCCAGGGTGATTAACATTGTCGACCATTCGCCGACTTTCGCATCCACCATGTGAACCGCTTTGGTAAGGCTGTACAGGCAACCGGTGTGATGCCATTCGTCCCCGGTGTTGTCGATCTGCACTTCATATCCACGATTCACGCCGTCCCAAGGGGTTCTCGGCGGATTCGGAATGCGGATGAAGACGCCCGAGTTGTCTTTCTTGCCGGTCAATTTAAACGTCACACGAATTTGGCAGTCGCTGAACTTTTCCTTCTCGTACCAAAGCAAGCCCATCCCGCCATGGGTCACCAGTTCGCCGTTCTCAAGACGGAGTTCGCCCGGGCCGACCATGCGCCAGCCCGCTTTGCTGCGGCCATCAAACAACGTCCGCCATTCCCCGCTTTCGTCCGCTGCGCCTCTCGAAACGAGCGTTCCCCACATCAAGAAAACTGCCGCTGAATGCACGAACAACCATCTCCTCGTTGACGTCTTCATGAAGTCAAAATGGAGTCAGGGTTGCGCTTTGAAAAGTGAAAAAGCGCAACGCAAAACTGGTTTTGAACAGAGGGCAAGCGGGAGGCCTACCATTCGCCCGCTTAAATCCAGTCGCTCGTTTCAATCGTCCGAATTATCGTGCATATGCACGATAATTCGGTAGGACAGGAAAACGACAGGAACGGACCTGTCTTGGCCAGAAACGCTAAGATCCGTTTGTTCGCCAACTGCGGTGAGGCAGCCTCAGTGAGCCTGCGATTGCAACTGGTCAACGTTTCTCGCGACCGACGGCCTCTTCGTGACTATTCCAAACAATCGTTCGTACCAATCGCACAGTTGTTTCCCAAGCATTGGCCAAGAAAGCCGGGCTTCCACCGCGCGGCGTCCAGCGTGAGCCAGGCTTTTGTGCAACACCGAATCTTTCAACAGCCGCTCGCATTCCCGCACAAAGTTCGGGGCGGTGTCGGCGAGCAAAATCTCTTCGTTGTGACGCAAGTTCAATCCTTGCGCGCCAATCGTCGTCGAGATCACTGGCGTCCCGAGCGCGAGCGATTCGACAATTTTCAGCCGGGTGCCTCCACCGATTCGCAAAGGAACGATTTGAGCCCAAGCGCGGCGATAGAACGGCCGCACATCTGGAACGCCGCCGGTGACAGTGACGTTTTCCAGATCGCTCCAGCGGCGCACTTCTGGCGTCGGATCTTTCCCGACGATCAAGAGCCGAAGATTTGGCACAAGACGGCGCAGCGGTTGGTGCATCGCCGCGAAATACCAGCGCATCGCGTCCACATTTGGGTTGTAATCCATCGCTCCGCAGAACAGCAAAGTGGGCGGTGGATCGCGCGGAATCTCAGCCGTGACCTGCGGATCGAAATAATCCAAATCAACTCCGTTCGGAATGACCGCAATCTGAGCACGTGGCCGAATGAACCGGCGCAAGAACCGCTCGTCATCGGGCCCGCAAACCACTTCGAGCATTGATCGACGGCCGACGGCCCGTTCGTAGCGCCAGAGCTTGGCCAGATTTTCCAGGTTCAGCAGCCGGTTGCGCCAGGAGAAACCCATGTGCCGCTGTTCCATCAGTTGATAAAAAAGGTCAACCCGCGTTCGATCTGAAATCAGCGGAAGCGTGACATGTCTCCCGAGGAAATATTGGGCAAGCACGATGTCTTCGATATGCGCCGCGTCATAAGGCGTGGCGCGGAGGAGTTCGTCCAGTTTCTCGGCCACGGCGGGAATCGACCAATGAGTCGTGGTGGATGGCCAGCCATTGAGCAGACGGCCGGGAAATAATTTTGGCCAAGGCGGATGATGGAACGGCACAAACTCGACGCGATGACAGAACTGAGCGAAGACAGCTCGATGCTGCAAGCCGTCGCCGTTCTCAGCCAGCGCGAGCAGATCGACGTCATGCGCGGCAGCGAGCGCTTTCAGCAACTGAAACGCGCGATGGTACGCCCCGCGATCGGGCGGGTAAGGAATGTACGGATAGAAAACCAGGAGACGCATATAATTGGCCGGTCACTGAAATTTTTTCCAGGCCCGCTCGTACAACCGAACCCAGCCGATGAAATCGCGCGAGTTCGCGCCGAGATTCTTTCGGAGAAGCGCATTCACCGCGGGGTCGTTCAAGCTTCGTTGCTCCCAGAGCAGGATTGGCAATGCTCGAAAGAGGCGTTCGCGAGGAGAATGGCGCGCTTCCCTGGAAAGGCATTTGCCCAGTCCAAGGGATTTGGCGGTCACGAGAAGGTTCCACCAGGCTGGGCTTTCGGGAAATTTAGGCCGCGGATCGAACACGTAGTGATGCGGGGAATCGAACGATCTCTCGAGACGCCGTTCCTCGATCCAGAGCCAGACCTGCTTCCCTAACGCGGCCAGGCGCTCCCAATCCTCGAGCAGGATCGAGCGCGCGTGCGTGCTTCGCCGCGGGTGCAATTTGAATTCCATCCCGGCGATATGTTCGCGTTGGATGTCGTAAACCCACGGCAGATCATCCTCGGAAAAAAACTTCTCGAGCCGCCGATAGCGCTCACGGCAGCTCCAGTGGTACCGCCCGCGCGCCGCCAGCACCGCGTCGCCAAAGCCAAGCTGCGCCTTCGCCAGGTTGCGGCCAATGAAATCGGCGTCCTCGCACGAAAACGGATCGCGTTCGAGCCGTTCGCGAGAAAAGAGCAATCCGGAACAGCGATTCATCAGGAGGCGGGACGCTTCGGCCAGCGGAATTCTGGAGGGGTCGCGATGGTGATCGCACCCGTGCAAGAGCTGTTCATTTCCCACGAGCCAGCGATGGCCCATCAGCAGGTCGTACGAGAACATCGAAACCGGGCTTCGCCTGAGACGATCGAGGGAAGTGATCTTGAATTCGATTTCGACCTGAGCGGCTGGCGAAAGGCTTTCGGCCAACCGGTGAAGGCGGGCGCCGTAGCGGCGTTCGTTCAGCCATGGATGGCCGCGCAGGCAGACGTAAAATTCGAGATCATTGTAGGGCAGATCCGCCGCGGCCGTTTTCAAAACCCCGCCCTCGCCCCGGCCATAACCGCCCCCGAGCAAGATCGCTTCGAGCTTGTCGGAAGGCACGGCGCCGCGGATCGCGTCAGCGACAGCTGCGCACGTCTGGTCGAGCCTGTTCTCGAGGTCATCGCCGCCGTCTAAGGTGAACCGAGCATTCATTGGCCTGCTGCAATTTCAATGTTCGCCATCGGTTCTTTTCGACGAATTATCCGTTCGCCATTGGCTTCCAGCATCGCAACGTTTCCTCCAAATAAGCTTCCACTTGATCGACGACGACGGGCTCAGCGCAGCGTTGCCGAGCTTCGCAATAACCGCCGACGGCGCATCGTTGTCGCAGGGCATCATCCCGCGCCAGCATCAGAATTCTATCCGCCAATTCCTCGGGTTTGCCGGCGGCGTAAGTCAGCGCGTTGTCGCCGTGCCGGAAGAGTTCCGCGCTCCCTCCGGTGGTCGTGCCAATCACTGGCAGCCCACATGCCATCGCTTCGAGAGGGGTCAACGCGAATGGCTCATCCCACTCGGAAGTGAAAAGCAGCGCGTCGTGCTCGCGGTAAACCTCCGGCATTTTTTGCGGAGTCGCCGCCGTGAACGTGACGGGCAAATGATGGTCGCCGGCGAACTCGACGAGTTGAAGCGTGTAATCGGATTCGCCGCGTCCGTAAATGCTCAAGCTCCCGTCGAATTTGTCACGAATCAGCGCCATCGCCCGCAGCGCGGTCATGACGCCTTTGTCCTCAGCCAAGCGGCCGACGTAAAGCAACCGTTGGAGAGGGCCGACCGAAGGCGTGAGATCGTGCTGCAGAAAAACGCGGTTGATCGGGCAATAAATTACCGCGCCGTGGCTCACGTCAAAACCAGCCGCCACGGTGGAATCGCGCAACGCTCGGCTGCAAAAATAAATTCTGGGAAACCGCAACTGCGAGATGGGATTGGTGGGCGCGAGCTGCTGCGAGCGACGACGCCCGCCGAGCCATGACCAAACAGTGCGCGTCAGCCGCTGGCGGATTCGGCCGTTGCGGCGATTCCACCAGGAGAGCCAAACGTCGCTGGCCAAGCCGCGGGAGATCCAGTGATCGGAAAGATAAAAAACGGTTGGCAATCCGGTCGCCTGGAGCGTGAAGAGCATCGATTTGGAAAGTCCTCCCATGTTCCAGACATACACCAACTCGGGCTTGTAGCGATGGAGGGCCGAACGCAACGTCGCATTGTTGTGCGCCTCGAGCTTGCGAAGTCTTCCAATGCCGAGCCACGGGTGGCCGTAGAAACCATGGATTTTCAGGAGCCGTTCAACGCCGGGCTCATCCGGCTGATGCCGCGCCGGCTCGACCTGATGATCCGACGTGAGCACAGCGAGCTGATGGCCGCGCGCACGCAAAGCATTCACGATGGTCGAGCAGATCAGCTCGTACCCGCCGAGGTAATGCGGTGGATAAAGATTAGTGAGGACGAGAATTTTCAAGGGGGTTTGAACCAGCTTGGGGCGCGTTCATGCTCGGGGTTTGTTCGCGAACTGGCTGGTCAGGTTCGGCTGAGACTGGATCCCGCTGCGGTGTTTCGCGGTAAACCCTCCAGCCTTCCTTAAAGCCATTCAATTTCCCGCGCCGTTGCTGCCAGCGAATGCGCGCGGCATGGGGCAGTTCTTTCCAGCGCCGGTGCCGGGCGCAGAATCGCAAATCGTGGCGCAGGTCGCTCGCCCAACCGAGCATGACGGTCCGCAGCCAGTTCATCTCCGCAGCGTTGCCCGCAAAGGAAGCGGCCAGCGCCCGAGCGTCGCCGAAGCTCCGCCGATACGCTTGCTGCGGTGAGTAATTGTGCGAGTGCATCACGACCGATTCCGGGCAATACGCGACGCGAAATCCTTGCGCCCGGCACCAGCGCGTGTATTCGTCGTCCTCCGCGTACTGCAGCTTCTCGAGAAAACCGCGGCGCTGCCAAATGTCTTTGCGGAGGCCGCTGCTGACCATGCTGAAGAAATGATCCCAGTGAATCGATTCGCGCTGGGGCCCAAAACAACGGTCGTAATCGCAGGCAAACACAGCCTGGCAATCGGGCCGCGGAATTTGCCGGCTGAAGACCGCCGCCGTGCCGGGATCGAACAGCGCGCGAACGAGCGGCCTGAGCCACCCGGGGCCCTGGGGTGTGGCGTCCGCATTCAGGAAAATTCCAAACTCGGATCGGGCGAGTTGCATGCCGTGGTTCATCACGCGGCTCGGATTGTATTCGTGAGGCTGGAGCTGAATGAAATGAGCGGGCCCAGCTTGGCGCAGCAGCTCAACGGAGCCATCGGTCGAACCGGAATCGAAGACGAGCAACTCCCAATTCCGATATTCCTGCGCGCGGAGCGCGGGCAAGGTTTCGCGCAAAGCCCAACCTTCGTTAAAGGAACGGAGAATAATGCTGACGAGCGGATCACTCATGCGACTTTGCGCCGGGAAAACCGGCGTTCCGTGAACGCGATCATTTTTTCGCGTTCCTGCAGGGTCAAGCCGAGCTTCCACACGCCCCAAGCTGCGATGGCGAAGGCAGCGGCGCTTTCGGCCATGAAGATGATGAAGTTCTTCTGAAAATCGCCGGGGATCATCGCGACGATGAGCGCGCCGCACAACAACGGCAAGCACGCAAGCCAGGTCGGCGTAAGGACGGTTCGGGCCAATCTCCAGCCGGACAAATTCGCTTCGCGAGCGGACCACGGCCAGAGGTACAACCAGCCAAAGAACGACGTGGCCAGGAGCGATCCGAGCGCGACGCACCAGACTTGGCGAAAGTAAAGAACCAGTCCAAGGCTCAGTCCCAGATTGAGCGCGGCTTCCCCCACCCCAAGCGCCATGAGCCGCCGTTCGTGGCCGCACATCATGAAAATCCGTTTCGACACGCTCTGGGTGACGACCATCATGTAAATCCAGAGCAACAGAATCTGCGCGGTCCAGTACGTTTGCGGATCCAATTTCGCCGTGCCGGTCAGCACTTGCAGAATCCCCCGCATCAGCAGCGCGCAGATACAATAAAGCGGCGTCGCCACCATCAGATTGAACCGCGTCGCATTGACGAGCATTTCCTGCAAAACCGGCCGATCGCCCGAGGCATGGAAATGAGCGGCGGCGGGAGAAAGCGATTCGGGCAGTTGCTGCGTCATGGAATAAAACATCTCCGCCACCTTCGACCCCGGCAGGTAAAGCGCCACCGCCGAAACGGCCAAAGCCGTGCCCAGGACCAGATTGTCCGTCTTCGTGAGGAGAATATTGCTGACGGTGATGACGTAGGCGAAAAGCGAAAAGCTCATCGTCTTGGCAATCATCCCGCGCGAAAAATATTTTGGATGGATCTTTACCTCGGGCAATTGGCGCAACGCCAGCCAGCCGCAGATCAAGTCCGGCAGCAAACTGCTCGCGAGCGCAATCACCAAGAGCACCTCGAGTCCAAACCCGAGAACCAGCGCCGTGGCGCCGAGAACAAAATTGGCGATCATTCCGCCGAGCAACAGGTAATTCGCCAGGGCGATTCGCTGCTGCCCGCGCAGGATTTCGGGAAATAATCCCAGCGGAAACGCCAGCCCCAACCCGCACAAGAAAAGGCGAAGGAGCTTTTCGAATTCGACTCGGTTCCCGGGTGTGATCTGGAAGGCTTGGATAAACCAGCCCGACCCGAACAACCCGGCCAGAATGATCAGCATCCCCAGCCCGACGTAGACGAAAAAAATCGTGCTCAGCACGCGGCTCAACTCGGGCCAGTCCTTGTGCACGGAAAGTTCGGCCACGCGTTTCAGCGCGGTGAACCCGAACCCGAAATCGAGCAGCAAGCTGTATCCAAAAAGACTCCAGAGGAGCCCCCAATAGCCGAATTTCTCCCGCGGCAGCATTTGAAACATCAGCCGGAACATCACCAATCCCATGACCAATCGAACCACGACGCAGACATAGTTCGAGATGGTGTTGCGCCAAATGTGCCGCTTGACTTCGTCGTCTCTCATTTTAGTGGGGCATCAGAGTGGACCTGAGCAGCTACTTCGCGCCTGCTCCGGCGCGGTCGAGACAAAGCCGGATCTTTTCCGCCAGCACGGCCACATGCGGCTCGGCCAACATCGTGTCGTGGTTGCCTGGGACCAGGTGCACCTCAATTTCCTGCGCCAGTCCGGGCCAGCCATATTCCGGGTCCGGAAGAATGGCCGGATCGACTTCGCTCGCGTTGAACAAAGTGACTCTTCCGGGGTAACACTCGGCCCGATAAAATTTCAACGCCCGCAGATTGACCCGGTAGATATTTTCCAGCTGGGCCAGGCGCTGGTCGATTTTGGCGTCCGCGGCGCTGTTCAATCCGCCTTGGGCGGCCAGCCGAAAACGCATTTTGTTGGCGCGGCGCGCGGCCAGATAGTACTGGATCTTTTTTGCGAGATAAATCCGCCAGCCCGTTGGTTTCATCCGGAAAAAGCAGCCGAGCCGATGCAAGTAATAACGGAGGTTCAATCCCGCCGGATCGGGCGCGACGGTTTCGAGCAGCGCCAGCAGCCCAATTTTTTCACCGAGGGCCTGGAGTTGCCGGGCCATTTCCACAGCGAGCAAGCCGCCATAACACCAGCCGCCCAGATAATACGGGCCGTGCGGCTGGAATTCCCGCAGCAAACGGACGTAATGGGCCGCCATTTCCTCGAGGCGCGTGTGGCTCAATTCCGGCCGGCCCAGGCCGAGCGATTGGAAACCGTAACAGGGTTGATCCGAACCGAGATGATAAATCAAATTGCCGTAGCCGAGCACATCCCCTGGGGTGGTGTGAATGAAAAACAGCGGCGGCCGGCTTCCGCCCGGTTGGAGTGGAACCAAGCAGGACCATGCTTGGTCAGGGCGATTCTCGCGCAGCGTCTGCGCCAAGGCCTCGATCGTGCTGGCCTGAAAAAGAGTTCCCAACGGCAAGCTCTGCCCCGTCACGCGCTCGATTTGAACGATCACTTCCAGCGCTTGGAGCGAATCGCCGCCGAGTTCGAAAAAGCTCACATCGACGCCAATCGGACTGCGCCGCAAGACCCGTTCAAAAATCAGCTGGATCTGGAGTTCGAGCGGTTCGGACGGCCCTTTGACCTCCTCGATGAGCGGTTTCCTCGCGGGCGCCAAAGCGGCTAAACCTCTTCGATCGACTTTGCCGCTGGGCAGGAGCGGCAAACGATCGAGCGCCACAATCTCCGCCGGCACCATGAAATCGGGCAAACGCTGGCGCAGGAACGAACGGAGTTCCTTCACCGCAAATCCCGGCTCGCGCGCGACCACATACCCGATCAAGCGGCGGTCCGCCGGGCCATTCCCTTCCACCGTCACGGCCGCTTCCCGCAACCCGGGATGCTCCGCCAGCGCTGCTTCGATCTCGCCAGGTTCAACCCGATATCCGCGGATTTTCACCTGATGATCGAGCCGGCCAAGAAACTCCAAATTCCCATCGGGCAGCCATCGCGCCAAATCACCCGTTCGATAAAGCGCGGCCCCTGGCGTCGGCGCGAACGGGTCGGCCATGAATTTGTCGTTCGTGATCTGCGGCAGGTTCAAATAACCGGTGGCCAGCAATTCGCCGCCGATGCACAACTCGCCCGCCAATCCTTCCGGCGCCAAATGTTGCCATCGGTCCAGCACGTAAACCTTGCGGCAGCCGCGCGGGCGGCCGATCGGAATTTTTGCAGTCACCGCTCCGCTGGCCGGAACTTCGTAAGCCGTGGCCGTGATTGTTGCCTCGGTCGGACCGTAGGCATTGATCAGCCGCGCCGAACGAAATGGAGTTTGCCGCCAGAGCTGGACTGTTTCAGGCAACATGGTCTCGCCGCCGACAATCACCAGCCGAAGCCGGTTCGGTGGAACAATCCCCGGCTCGCGGGCGCATTCCTGAGACAGCTGATGCCAGTACGCCGTCGGAATATCAGCGACGGTCAGGCGCAGTTCCGCGGCTTTTTCGACAAACTGCCGCACTGTCCAAACCTCCTCGCCTCGCAGAACCAGGCAGGCGCCGCTCGAAAGCGCGCCGAAAATTTGTTCGAAAGCTGCGTCGAAATTAATCGAGGAGAATTGCAGCACACGGTCGCGCGGGGTCAGCTCGTAATAACGGCGAACATCGACACAATGATTGGCGACTGCTTTGTGCGGGATCAGCACGCCTTTCGGCCGCCCGGTCGAACCGGAGGTGTAAATGATGTAGGCGGTGTGATTCGGCTGGGCGGCGGCGTCGAGAGTCGAGGCGAGCTGGCGTTCCCAAGCGATGGACTCCTCCTGCAAACAGATCGCCTTGCCGGAAAACCGTCCGAGCATCTGCGCAAACTTGCGCTCGGTCAGCACCAGACTCGCTTTGCAATCTTCTATCAGCCATTGCAACCGTTCGGGTGGATAAGCGGGATCCAACGGCACACACGTTCCGCCCGCCTTGATCACCGCCAGCAACGCCACCATCAACTCCATCGAACGTCCGAGACACAGGCCAACCGCCTGGTTCGGCCGAATCCCGAGCTCTCGCAAATGGCGCGCCAGCTTGTTCGCGGCCGCGTGCAGTTCGGCATAAGACCACGTCTTGGCCTGGCCAGCTCCAGCTTCCGCCAGGATCAAAGCAGGCGCTCCCGGACTGCGCTCCGCCGCCTCTTCGAGCAAAGCACTTAGCGTCAGCTTCGAATCAAATGCCGCTCCCGTCTGATTCCATTCGCCGAGGATTTTCTTTTTCTCGCCGGGCGTGGTCAGTTCGAGCGCGGAAATCGTCGTCTTCGGATTCAGGACGATCTGTTCGACGATCGCCAGCAGATGAGCCCCCATCCGGCGGACGACCGCTTCGTCCAGTCGTTCGCGATTGAAATGGATGGCCCAACGGCGTTCCTTTGGGAGCCAGGAAAATTCCAGCGCCGAATCGCCGAGCGATGGCCCAACCGAGCCCGCGCCTGTCAAATCGATGCTGACGCCGCTGGCGCTCGCCGTTCCGGAATCGATCGATTGAATGGCATTGTTCGAACGCCGCGCTTCCAATTCCTGGAGCCAGACACCGACCGGTCGGTCCTGGGAAATTCCAGCGCTGGACAGCTGGCTCACTGGCGCTCCGGTTTCAGACGCCGCAGTTCGCAGGCTGAATTCGATTTTGTCCTCGCCGCTATAACGGTTGAGCAGGCAAAGGCACGCAGCCAGAAACACGGTTTCCGCTGGAATGACTCGAGACGTTTCTTCGTCCTGAACCAGGCACGAAATTTCCGGCCACGAGAATTGAACGGACGCAATCCCGACCTCACGCGGCGCGCTCGCGGCCGGCCCGAGTTCGGCCACCCATCCTGGAAACGACCCAGCTGGCTTCGCTTGTTTTTCTGCGGGCGGCGCCCAATTCGCCGCGCGAAACCCGGCGCGGACAAAAACGGTTTCGAACCCTAGCCTTTGATAAAGCTTCTCCGTGCGGCTGCCGCTGTCGACCTGCAGAAACAAACGTTCGTGCCCGCGGCGCTCGGAAAAGTCGATGAGATGCCGCATCAACGTTCGGCCATATCCTTTGCGGCGCACGTCCGGGATCGTCCCAACGTTGTAAATGCAGGCATCACCCTCGCGCTCGATGAGGGTTCCGATCGTGACCGGCTTGCCTTGGACGTATCCAACAAAATGGCGGATCTGATTGCCCTCGCCCGGTTCCCTTAATTGCCGGCCGAGTGATTGCGCATAGCCAGGTTCTCGCACCTGGTAAGCCGCATAAAACACTTCCACAAAATCAGCCACGCCGCGGTCGTCGGAAATCTCGACGAGATCGATCGGCTCGCCTGCGTTCGAATCGTCGCTGCCATGCCGGTAAATCATCCAGCTTTCCTGGTCGAACGGTTCCCAGCCGCTGGCGCGAAATAGTTCAGGGCGCGTCTCGTGTTCCACGGGAGTCTTGAGGACGTACACGGCTGGCCGCCGCGCTGCATTCAGCGGCGCTCGCTCGAGTTCAGCGAGAAACCCGCTCAGCCCAGTGGCGCCCTCGAACCACGCGGAATGATTCCACATCGGCACGGCGGAAATGTCTGAAGCGACCGTGCATCCGCCACCGTGCTCGCGATAGTGTGAAATGAAATTGCCCAGCTGCATCCGATAATGTTTTCGGATCAGCGCCGCGGTTTCGCTCGACGGGAACGGCGGATTGGCGCCAGGAGGAAGGCTTTCCTGCGGCCGGCGTGCGGGTTGTTTCGTGGTCAATTGGATCATGTCATTACGCCGGGTTCAAACGTTCGGATCGTCCCAGGCTTTGGAAACTTCCGGTGGTGAAGCGATCTCCAAAGCGAACAGCAGCCAAGCCGGGATCGCGGCGGCCCGATCAGGCCGGCACTTCGCTGATGGAGTAGCCGGTTTTGGCCGAAGCCAGGGGCTTCTTGCCTTCCAAAGCCGCTCCAGCCGGCCGCTCCTCTTGCGTCGCTGTTTTCCGCAAAAAGACAAAGGTCCCCTCGATCTCGCGCGCCACACGAAAACCGCTGGCCACCACATCCGCGATCATTTGGTACATCCGTTCCTGTCCGATCACACGCGGATGCAACTCGATGATGATTTTTTCGATGTGATCGGGCAGGCCGCGGAAATCAATGAACTGTTCCGCGCCTTCCACGTCGACGATGAGAACGTTGGGCTGAAAATCGAGCAGGCCAAGAATCGTGCTCAGGGTCGCGGCGGGCACTTCCATGATTTTGCGCCCGAGCTCAGCCGCGGGAGTGGCAACGATCGAGTTTTCCCAAAAGTCAGAGCCCACTTCGAGTTCGACGGAACCATTCTTGGGCGCCAAGGCCAGGTTCCACACCGACGGTTCGAGGCCGTTCAACTGATAGTTCCGTTTGGAAATTTCCGCGGTCCGCGGATTCGCCTCGCATGCGACGTATTTGCCGACGCCAATTTGTTTCCGGCAGACCAGCCCGACAAACCCGATGGCGCCGCCCAATTCCAAGACCGCGTCGTGCCGCGACAAGAACTCCTGGCACAAGCGCATTTCGGAAGTTTCATAACCGACGTGAAGCAACCGGTTGCGCGCTTTTAACGGGAGACTAGAGACGTCCAGCCGCATTCCTTCCAACTCGATCTCGCGGACTTTAGGGAGAACGAATTTGAAATAATACCGGATCCAAAACTCTCGCCAGAAATGGTAGACCAAGGTTTTTTGGAAAAGGTTGGTGAGCTTATTCATATTGAATCGCGACGGGTTGTGCCTCGGGGGCTGCGGGCGGTTCGGCCGGTTTCCATTGGCCCGGCCGGTTCTCCCGTTGAGCTCGGCGGGCTTCCGCCACCATAAGGCGGCACAAATCCGGAATCGCTGACACCGTCTCGGGAAGCTCCTCCTGGTTGGTCAGCAGCGCGGCGTAGCTTTGCTTTTCGTCCGGATGATAACCGTGCATGGCGCGGAGCGGGCGCTCGCCCATGTGGCTCGGCACGATCAACACGCCTTCACGAACCAGGAAAATCAATTCCCCAAAGTAACCGTCGGGAAAAAACGCCCGCAACTCGCGCAGGTCGCCCTCGGATAAAATCCGCCCTTCCGGAACCGACTCGAGGGCCCGCACGATTTTTTCGCGCGCCCCTTCTTTCAGGAACCAGAAGCGCGCCATGGTCGAGTCGAGCACGACCGCGTAATCGCGGCCGGCTTTGAGGTCGAGCTGATCGAGGCGCGCCTTGAGATCGACCAACTCATCGCAATTCGCCATGCCATGATCGCTGAAGACGTACAGGTGCACGTCGTGATAATGTTCGCGCGCGGTGGCGAGCAGCTCCTCGATCCAGGTTTCGTAAAGGCGAAGGCGCGCCGGGATTTCAGGTGAATCATTGCCCACGCGGTGCAACAACCCATCGAGCCCGGGCCAATAAATGAAGGCAAAGTCGAGCTGCTCCGTCGCGATGGCTTGCTTCAAGGCCGCGGCATTCCCTTGCTCCGTTTGCTCCGGATCGCTTCCGTAATACCCAATGCCGTCCGCTTCCAGCCGGTCGAAGATGTTCCCGCCCCGATTCATGCCGCCTGGGCGCAACGGACTTTTCTTCTCGGTGAAGTCGTAGAGGTGAATTTGGTCGAACGGAATGTTGTAAAGGTCGAAATACCCGGTGAACCCGAGCTGGCTTTTCGCGAATTTCGTCAGCAACCGGCGGACTTTGCGGCGGCTCGTCAATGCGCGCGGCAGCCAGCGCAACGCCCGCAGCTTGCGGAACGGCGAGTTCTTCGGGTCATAAACGAAATAACTCCAATGGCGATGCTCGTCCGGATACCCGCCCGAGAGAATCGACGGAACGCACGCGCAACTGTAACCGAACACGGAGCGGAGCTTCTTACGGTGTGGCGCGAATGCTTGGGCGAAGGGATCTGTGCGAATGATCTCCCAGCCGCACGCATCGACCATGATGAATAAGGGCAATGTTTTTTTCATCCGGGTTGTTCGATCAAAAACACCATTCAGCGCGCTAGAATCAAAAATGTCTGATCGTCATTCAGGCTGCCGTTCGCTTGAAAATGGCTCAGCTCCGCCGCCAAATCATCCTTCAGCGCTTCGGCTGTTTCATGGCGTTTCAGGCTCGCTTGCAGCCAGTGCATCAGGCGTTCCTGCCCGAAAAATTCCCCGCGCGCGTTGCGGGCTTCCGTCAGGCCGTCCGTATAAAGCAGCACCGTCGAGTCATCCCCCAATTGCTCTTCCTGATTCGAATAAACCGTGTCGGGCAGGATCCCGAGCGGCAATCCTTCCGGCGCGATGGCTTTGACTGGACCCGTTCGGCCCAAGGCCAGCAGGGTCGGGCAATGCCCTGCGCTCGCGGCCACGAAACGCCGCTGCCGCATGTCCACGTAAATCAACTGCGCGGTGATGAACATGTCGACGCCGGACAGCTCCTCGAAAAGGAGCCGGTTGGCGCGAGTCAACAACGCCGCGGGTTCGCTCGTCCATTCCGGCACTGCCCGCAAGACGCTTCGCAGAATCGCAGCAAAGATCGCGGCGGGAATCCCCTTTCCCATCACGTCCGCGATGATCAGCAGCAGCGAATCCTCGGTGATCCGGAGCACATCGTAAAAATCGCCTCCCACTTGCCGCGCGCTCTCGCAAAAGCCAGCCAGCGTAAAGCCCGGCACGAGCGGAAGCGATTTGGGCAGGAGGGAACGCTGGATGTTCCGGGCGATTTCCAGCTCGCGCGAAAACACCCTCGAGTTCACTTGCTCCTCCTGGTAGCGCGCATTGACAATCTGGATCGCCAGAAAGTCCGCGAACGTGTGAATCACATTGGCGTGAACCGCGGTGAAATGCGGCAAGCCCGCTTTCTTGCCGATGGTCAGCGTGCCGATGAGCGTGTCGCCGAGAAAAATCGGGTGGATCAGGCCGATCGACCCTGGTTTGGCGCGGCCCAAGGGATCCTTCGGTTCGAGCTGCCGCTGTTCGTCAAACCAGATGTCTTGCCGGGACAGCGCGGCTTCCAGCTCGGCCGACGCGCCTGGCTGGCCGGAAACCAATTCGAGCGGGAGCAGCAGCCAGCCTGGCTCGGAAGCCGCAAACACCGCCAAACGCGAGCCTTCTTTGCTGACCAGCCGCAAAACGAACCAATCCGCCGACGTGATCTGCGACAGGTCCATCAACAGGCGCTGCGAAAATTCTTCGAGATTGTTCGTCCGCCCCAGCTCAGCGCTGCAGCGAAAAATCGCGGACAAGCTTTCGTAGCAAAAGCTGAGCTCCTCAGCCATGTCGCGAATGATTTGTTCGCTTTCAACCAGCTTGCGGTTGACCTCGTCCATGCCGGGATTGGCCGGCGCGCCTGGATCTCCCGTGCGGCGTTTGGACATGCAGAGCACGTTGTCGGCGCCGCCGCGGAGGTACCGGACCCGGTCCATCATGGACGAAATGAGAAACAGCCCGCGGCCGCTTTCCTGCTCCGGTTCGGGCAGATCCATTGTTTCAGGAAGGTTAAAGCCGGCCGTGTGATCCCAGACGCGCAGCACGATTTCCTCCGGGCTGCAATCGATCTCGACCGCAACGGCCTCGAGGCGGGCTTTTTCGCCGGCGTAATGAATCGCATTATTGCAGGCCTCGACCAGGGCGAGTTCGCAGCTTTGCAGGTCGGCTTCGCTCACCCCGCGATCGGTCAGGAAGTTGATCGCGTTCGAGGTCACCGGGCGCACGGCGGAAATATCGCAGGGGCAGGAAAGCCGCAACGTTTCCGATTGGGTTGATTGAACCGCAGGGCAGCTCATGCCATCAGGCGTTTTGCACGGTCACAATGTCGAAAATCCGATGCATCCGGGTAAGCTCCAAAATCTGCTGGACCGGTGGAGTCGGATTCAACAGCCGCACCAAACCCTGGCGAGTTGCCGCGCTTTTGTGCAACGAGATCAACGCCCCCAAACCGCAGCTGTCGACAAACATGGCTTGCGACAGATCGATCTCCAAGTCGCGCAACCCATCCACGAACGCTGCGCGCACTTGGTCTCGAAATGACTGCGAATTGGCCGCTCCCAGCTCTTTAACACCAGTGATAGTCAGAGTCGTTCCTTGAACTTGCATGTTCATATTCGACTTCTGGGCGGCGCTGTCCTCTGTCCGAACAAAAGGCCGAGACCGCTTCCGAAAAAGGCTCATTTTCTTCCTCCGTTGTTCTTCTCCGTCATGCCGAAAAGCACTGTTCGCAAGTTAAAATCCCATCCTGAATCTGTGCAATCAGGCCCTCGCACGTTTCTCACCGCAGATAAACCCCCGCAACCCCTCAGCGTTTTCCCGACCGCCCGGTCGGGGCGCATTTTCGCACGGTTTTTCATGGCCGCGGATCTCCTCCCCTGGACCAGATCTGCCACGGCCAGCTCAGCGCGTTTCTGAGCGTAAAACCCCGCGAATCCCCCCATGAACCCGGCGGGCGTTTCGCCTGTCCGAGGTTCAGGGGCGACAGTAAGAAAGCATCGGGGACAGTCGTGCACGAACCACTCTGCCAGTTCAACAACATGCTCCCCCACGCAATCGAGTTCTCCAGCTTCGTCAATTCCCCGACGAATGTCTCAGGGCCAACCGCGCTGTGCACCACCTCGGCCGACCGTTCCACCACCACCCGGTCCTCCAAAATCGCATTCGGCCCGATCACCGCTTCCGCTCCGATTGTCACGCTCTCCCCCACCCAGCACGGCCCTTTGAGAATCGCAGTCGGGTCAATTTGCGTGCGGAGCCCCACCCAGACGCCTGGCTGCACTTCGCGCAAGCCCAACCGCTGGCGCTTGATCACATGCGGAATCCACGCCAGCGCCCCCTGAAACCATACCGCATAGCTGCTAAATAAGCGGAATTGCGGCAAGCCCGGGAGATGGTCCGCCAAAATCACGTTGTGCGGAAGGCCCGCGCAACCTCCCCGAATCCCGTATTGCTCGATCGCTTGCGCCACCGTCGGCTCGCGCATTTCCGGAATGACCTCCAACTTCAACCCCCAGCGGGCGCCCGTTCCCACCATCGCGCGCACTTGTTCCGGCCGGTCCGTCGTCAAAATCTTGATTTCTTTCCAACCCAAACAGGCGGCGTGTTCGAGCCAGTACCCCAGCACGCTCTCCCCCAGGATTCTCAGGTTCACCAAAGGACATGAGTGCGCCAGAAAAGCAACCGCGGGGCGTTCTCCCGGACAGATGAAGATTCCGGTCATCAGCAAGCCCCCTTTCCTGTCAGGACCGCCGGAATGGTCTTTAACAAAATCTTGCAATCGCCCCAAAAGCTCTGGCTCTCGATGTACTGCACATCCAGCGCGACCTGCCCCGAGAAATCAATTTCGCTCCGGCCGCCAATCTGCCAGAGGCAAGTGATGCCCGGCGTCACCTCCAAACGACGCCGATCGCTCGGCGAATACAGCGCAACTTCGCGCGGCACGGGCGGACGCGGCCCCACCAGCGACATTTCACCTCGCAACACATTGAAAAGCTGCGGCAGCTCGTCGAGCGACGTTTTCCTCAAGATTTTTCCAATCCGGGTGACCCGCGGGTCCTCCTTCAGCTTGAAGGTCACGCCTTCCGCGTGCTGGTTCAGCGCGATCAATTCCGCCAGCCGCTTTTCCGCGTCCGGACACATCGAACGAAATTTCCACATCTTGAATTCCCGGCCCCAGCGGCCGACGCGGGTTTGACCAAAGAAAACGACGCCGCCGTCCTCGAGCTTGACCAGCAGCGCAATGACCGCGAACAGAGGACTCAACAAGGCGATTAAAATGGCGCTGGCCACGGCGTCGAACGTTCGTTTCATCGCCCGCGCGCTCGCCACAAAAACCCGCCATGACAGCCGTTTCCACCAGATGTACGCTTGCATGCGCAGGCGCCCGAACGGGGTCTGCACCCGGCTGTACCGCCGAACTAACAGGTCTCGAATTTCAACTTCGGTCATGGGGCTGGTTCTCCTCAGCTGTTTCGTGTTCGCAACAAGGCTTGAATGCGCTCAATCAAAGTTTGCAGGTCGGCCGGCCTTACCGGGCTGGTCAAAATCATGTCGGCCCGGCGGGCTTGCGGCACGACGAAACGCCGGGCCATCGGCAAAACGGTTCCATGAAATTGAGATTGGACCGACGCTTCACTGCGCCCACGCTCCGCCACATCGCGCGCCAGCCGCCGCTCCCAGCAGAGGGTGTCGGAGCATTCCAAAAAAACTTTCAAATCAAATAGCCCGCGAATGGCCGGACGCCGCAACAGCCAGAGGCCTTCCACGAGAACCAATGATTTTGGGCTGCGCCCGGCCGCTTCACCCCCCCGCGTGTGGGTCGCAAAATCGTAGGACGGAACTGCCGCGGCACGCCCGCGCACCCATGCTTTCAAAACCTCCTCGAACTTCTCCCAGTCAATGGCTCGGGGATGATCGAAATTAAGCCTGCTGCGCCGGAGCTCCGGAAGGTGCGAGCGATCGCGATAAAACCAATCGAGCGCAAGCCTCTCCGCTTCTTTGCCAAAAGCGGCCTGCAGCTGATCCGCAAGCCACGATTTGCCAGATCCGCTCGCACCCGCAATCGCCACAAACAAAGGACGGAAGCGTGGTAGTTTTTCAATCCTCGGTGGCCAGTTCATGGCCTATTTCCTTTCACGTCCGAAACCAATCGGACTGCTCCCATTATAAAAACGGCAGCGGCAGTGGCAATCAGGGGTGGCCATGTTTCGGCAGACAGAAAATTACCGGCGCCCACATCAGGGCGCTCCCCATGCCGCGGTTGATGCCAATCAAAGACGCCGCGTGCCGCCTTGTGTTGGTTCATCAGGTGCGCTGCGAACCACCCGATCGTCCGTCCCGAACCAAGGCGGATTCATGAATCAACCTTCTCCAGCCACGCCTCCCGATTCCGTCACGGTCGAACTCCAGCCGCTGGGAAAACGCTTCGCGATTCGGCGCGGCGGCTCTTTGCAAAATATTCTATTCGCCGAAGGAGTGGAATTTCCATGCGGCGGCCGCGGCCGCTGCAAAGGGTGCCGGGTCAAAATTTTGTCAGGCGGCTTGCCTATCACCGAGAGCGACCGGCGCCTTCTGACCGCTCCCGAGCTCGAAAGCGGCTGGCGCCTCGCTTGCGCGGCCAATCCCACCACCAATCTCGCCATCGAATTGGCCCAGTGGGACACGCCGATTTTGTCGGACGACACGGTTTTCAGCTTTGTGCCTTCAGCAGGGCTCGGCATCGCCGTTGATCTCGGCACCACCACCGTCGTCGCACAATTGCTCGATTTGCAAAACGGCCATGTGCTCGGAGTCCGAACCGCTTTGAATCCCCAAGCCCGGCATGGCGCCGACATCATGAGCCGCATCGAATTTGCGCTGCGCTCCCAAGGCCAGCCGGTGTTGGCCCGCTTGATTCGAGAACAAATCGCCCGGATCGTTCACGAACTGCTGGCCGAGTCCGGCCGGAGTGAAGAGGAACTTCAGCGGGTTGTGCTGGTCGGCAATACCGCGATGCACCATCTTTTCTGCGGCATTGATGTGACCCCGCTCGCTGGCGTTCCATTCGAATCCGAAAACCCGGGCCTGCAAACGTTCCATCCGGAGGAACTCGGCTGGAAAAAGACCGGCCACGCCACCATTCAGTTTTTGCCCTGCTTAGGCGGGTTTGTTGGAAGTGACGTCTTGGCCGGCGCCGTCGCGTGCAAAATTGGAGAGGCCGATCGGTTGGACGTGTTGATCGATTTGGGCACGAATGGAGAAATTGTGGTGGGCAATCGCGAAAAGATGTTCTGCGCCTCGACCGCGGCCGGCCCGGCGTTTGAAGGGGCGAAGATTTCCATGGGCATGCGCGCAGCCAGTGGCGCGATTTCCCAAGTGACCCTGGCCAACGGCGCCCTGCAGTGCCGGGTCATTGGGGATGGGCCAGCCCGCGGCATTTGCGGCAGCGGCCTCGTTGATGCCGTCGCAGCGGGTTTGCAGAATGGCGCGATCCAGCCGAGCGGGAGATTGTGCGGCGCGGCGTTTCCATTGCTCGAGCAGGTCCACTTAACCCAAAACGACATTCGCGAACTGCAACTCGCCAAAGGCGCCATCGCCGCGGGGCTGCGGATTTTGTTGAATCGTTTTGGCGCGACGGCAAACGACGTGCACGCGATTTCCCTCGCCGGCGCTTTCGGCAATTACATCAGCCGCCAAAGCGCGCAGCGAATCGGCCTGCTGAGTTTTCCAATTGAAAAAATCCGCCCCGCCGGCAACACCGCGTTGTTAGGCGCCAAATTAGCGTTGTTCGAAACCTCAGTCGCCGACCCCGCTTTCGAACAAATGCGGGCACGGATTGAGCACGTGCCGCTGCACGAGGATTTGGAATTCCAGGAAACGTTCATCGAAGAGATGCGTTTCCCGTGAGGAATGATCTGGCTGAATGAAACTGGCCAATTGATTTTACCACACCAGTGCAACAAATCGTGGAATTGTGTCAACACTTTGGACTGATGCCTAATCTTCGCTGAACAGCTCATTGACCGCGTGACATTCCAACCATCAACAAAACTCCTCCGCATCGAGGAGTGATCTCAGTCTAGTCCGGCCTGACGTCAGGAATCCGCAACACTTGTCCTTTCTGCTGAAGGCCGAGTGCGGCGAAGGTCTTTCTTTGAGGCGCATTGAGCGTGAATGTCGTTGCCCCGCTGGAAACCCAAATGAACTCACGCTCAAATTTGTTCAGGAGTTGGCCGCCCTGGTGGAGCCAAAGCTTCAACCAGTGCAGCTTGTTCAACACAACGTCGACCTGACCATCAGTCGCCGTGTGGATTTCGACCCAATAAATGCAATCATTGTTTCGGTTTGTGTGTCGGTAGCCGATTCCGAAATCCCAGCGATTTGCATTTGGCTCCTGCTGTTGTAACGCGGCATCTATGTCCGCGCTGCCCGTCAGATGACGTGTATCTTCCGACTCGATGTGGGGACGGTCCTGCGCCCGCAACGCCTGCAAGCCGGGCCTCCATGCGTCTGTCAGATGTGGCGTTTGTGCGACGGCCTGCCTGAAAGTCATGTTTCCGCCCCCCTCTCAGCATTCGCGACCGCCCGTGCTACCGCCTCGTTGGCTCGTCCGCTGAATTCTGAAAGGCCGCCCCAACCGGCTTCCGCAGCTTCTTGCGACGACGGGTCGAGGTTTGAAATGTCACGGGTCTGCCCACTCTCCCGCTCAAAATAGTAAACCCTCGCCCCTATCTGGTTCATGATGCGTTCTGCGATTTGCACCATTGACGGCGTCGCAGGTGCATCAAAAACTTTCAGGAGCGATTCTGGCGCAGCCCCTGCCTTCGTCAAATGCTTGAGTGCCCAAATCGCATCAAGGACTTGCGGTGAATGCGTGGAGACGCAAACACGATAGCCGCGCCGGGCTAGCTCAAAGAGCATTAGGACCACGACCCCAATCGCGCGAGGATGCAAACCCATCTCAGGTTCTTCGATGACCGCCCAGTCCACGCCACTTCTCCGGGATGCACCCGCGGGCGTCAGCAGGTAATAGAGGCCGAGCAGGAGCGGGACGAACTCACGCTGGCCGGCAGACCAAACCATGAACGGAAGGGAATTCTCTCCCGCCGCCAGCACCAAGCGCTTCTGCGCGTGCTGCGTATCCACCTTCAAGTTGAATCCTGGAAAGATGTGCTGCTGAACCAAGGCTCGGAATTCTTCCTTCAGTCGCCGAGGGACGGGAAACAAATCGCCGCTTGTTCCGAAATCGCTCATGAGTAACCGCAACTCCTCGCTAAATTCGCGCACGGCGAAAGGCACGCCCGGATCGTAATGTGTGAACGCTTGAGGCCAGCCATCACGAAGCGTCAGCACTCGTTGAGCAGGAACAAAAAACATGGACTCGCCCCTCGATGCCTTCGTGGTTCGAATCAGGTCGGGGAGGTTGATTGATTTCTCGTTGAACTCGACAACCGTGCGCCCGTTCTTCCAGAGGCTATGCATTCCCTCACCGAAGTAAACGTCCAGAAAAAGCGCTAGCTTGTCTTCCCAATCAATACCCGCCCGCCGGAATTCAGCTTTCACGTGTTTGGCGTCCACGAGCAATTTCAACAGTTGAAGGAGAATGCTCTTGCCCGTGGCCTGCGGGCCAACGAATACAGTCAAGTTGCCGAACTGAACGTCGGCAGAGCAGATGGGCCCGAAGTTTTCAACCTTCAGATGCGGGTGAGTTTTTTTGAATCGAATCTTCAAGGCTGCCCCTTTTTCCACCCGGCAACCATCGCATTAACCGCAACGATGACTTTCCTAAAGCTCTCAACAGTTGTGGCTGACAAGTCGGCGAGTTTCTTTTTCGAGAGATCGTTCATGATTGATTTCACTCGCCTCGACAGCAGCGATGTTTTCCCTGATTCGTTTTTGCCGACAACGACAGCTATGTCGCCAAGCTCAACCCAACCCGAATCTTGAATAGATCGGTAGTTCTCGATTCGGCACGCGCTGAGTTTCATAGTCAAGTTCTTTCAGCCGACAGTTCTTTCAGCCGTCGGTCAACAGTAGCAAAGCGTGGCAGTTGTCAGCGAGAATCCATATCCGTCACCGCGCGCCTAAGCGTTCGGTAATTACGTGAAAACATTCAAACGACCGGACGCAACTCTCGGCTGCGCCATGCCGGAGCGGCGCTGTCAAAGGACGTTCTAAAAGAGGTCGTTTCTACGTCCAGGCGAGCCGACAGATATGGGAAAGTGACCCGCGCGATCACGGGGCCAAGCTTAAGCGGAAAAATCGATTTCCCGGGCCCGGGAAAACTTGGACTCGCAGGGTATCCCCCCTCAGGCTCGGCTCTCCCAGCGGACGCCAGATCACCGGCGGCTCGAGGCCGGTTGATTCTTCGAGAACCATTCCTTCGACAAGCGCCGGCCAGACGAGCTCGGCGAGCCCCCCAACAGGATTGGTCCGGAGAATGATCGAAGGCGGGAGCAAAACCATGATGTTTGCCGTGTGAGAATCATTGCCGGGATTCGGATCGCCACTCGACGAAATCGTCACGGTGAGAGGAAACTCGCCCTTCTCGCCCGGCCGGACCACGATTTCCACCGCAACATCTTTGCCGGGCTGCAGAGACCCGATATCACACGTCAGCCGCGCACCATCGATCGAACACGTGCCTGAGGTCGAACTGGCCGAGAGAAGAACGAGGCCCGCCGGAAATTCGGCATCAAGACGGACTCCCGCAGCGGGAGTTGAGGTGAGATTGACTGCGCTGATGACGACCCGGAACGACACGCCGACGACGGGCATGCCCGGCAACGTCGATTGCACCACGGCCAAATCAGCACCGGCGCCCGCTAAAGTTTGCGCGGAGGTTTGCACGATGCTGCCGCTCGGGTCGTACGAGTAGGTGAGATTGGTGGATGAACCGTATTGAACTCCGACCAAGCGGCCCGCTCGGTCATAGGTGCAATGGAGGGCGCCGGCCCGGTTGTGGCAGGGCAGGAGCAAAGCAGCGAAAACGGTCAAAGCCAGCAATCGGCTCCTGGCTTTTGAATGAATCGAAATCGAGGGCAGGTTCATAATCCAACCGATTTAATCGAGCGCTTTGGTGAGCCAATCCTCAAAGTCTCCCCAATTATCCCCCACCCAATGGTAGGCCTCCTTGTACCACGGCTCTGGCGGCGCCGCGGTTATCGACATATCCGTCGGGAGCGGCGTGGAATTCAGGTATTTTACCGCTTCTGCCAAGGTTGGTTCCATTTCTGCATTCGCATATTCCACGCTCCGCCAGATGCAATTCTTGATAGGGTTCCATTGCTGTCCTCGAGTCGGATCGCGCTGCAACCGCCGCCATTCACGCACGAGCAACTCGTCGTCCAACTGCGACGATTTCATGTCGTAGCCGGCCACATGTGGATAAATTATCTGACGCGGCAGCATCACTTGGTAATCGGATTTTCCAGACTCCGGAGCAAAGTTCAGGGCCACCCGTCCGGTGACACGGCCTTGCGCGTCGTAAACGTCCACCTCAATCCAGGCATGGCCAAAAAACCAAATGGTGCGGTCTAATCCTTCTGGATCCACCGCGCGCAACGGATCCCCCGCAACGTACTGGTACGGATTGAGAGAATGAATGTCTTCCAGGCGCGGCCGAAGCGGGTCCGGAGTGAGAAAGCTTCCGGTCGCGGGCGAATAATAACGCGCCCGCATTTGGCACAGGTTCGATCCCTCCTGCCGCACACCGTATCTGCCAATGAAGGTAAAAGGCTGGGGATCCGCGCCTCGACGGCCCAGCAGCTTTCCGTAGGGAGAGTAAGCGTATGCGTCCGTGACTGCGCCGGTGTCGTCGGTCAATGCCAGCGTCGAGCCAACGCGGTCAAAATGAAAATGCCGCGCCTTCCCGGCGCCGGCGTCAATCAGGTAGAGCAAGCGTCCGCCTGGGGACCAGACGTAATAACGGACAAACTCACTGGTGGCCTCGTTTCTCTCGGCGACGATGGGTCCCTGGCCAAGCGCGTAATTGTAGAAATAGCGGAGGGTCGATCCTCCCTCCGTGCGAGTCGTGGTGTCGTTCAGGTCGTTGTAAGTGAATTTCACCCCATCCGCCTGGACCATCCGCGAGGCGCCATCATACAAATAGCTATGGCCCGGGGACGCGGTCATTCGGCCCCGCGCATCGTAGCTATAGCCCGGAGTGGTGATCTGTCGCGCGGCATCGTATCGGAAAGCGGCGTTGGCAGGACCAATCAATCCGGCCGGATCGAGCGGCACATTCATATCCGCCTGGACCACTTGTCCCGCCGGATCGAGTGTGTAGCTTAAATCCAGAACCGAACCTTCTTGGATGCGCGTCAACCGTCCCGCTGGATCATAAGTGAAAGCGCCATTCACACCATTGGGCCGGGTGATCCCCGTCATCCGGCCCGCGTCGTCATAAGTGAAGATAAGTTCCGTGCCGGAAAGTGAATCGGACACTCGCGTCAGGCGGTCACGGCTGTCATATTCATAGGACACGGCGAACAATCCGTTATTGTAGCTGGCCAACACGAGCCGCCCTCCCGGGTCATACGCGGCGCCAAAGGCGGCCTTGGAAGCGACCGTGTTCGTGATCCGGCTTTCCCCGTCATACGCCAAGGCGACGTCGCCGGCTTGAACCAACCGGTTCAGAGCGTCGTAAGCATATTGCAGCTGCGTGCCATCGCTGAACCGTGCCGCGGAGGGATTGTTTCTGGAATCGTACGAGTTTTGCCGGGTTGTTCCATCGGCGAAACTCGTTAGGACCAGACGCCCCCGCGTGTCATACTGATAAGTCGTCGAGCGGTTCAAGGGATCCGTTTCGGACTGGAGCCGGCCCATTGGCGTATGTTCCTCCAGCCAGTGTTGGCCGGTTGGGTCCGTTCGCCGGGTCACCTGGCCAAGATCATTGCGTTCGTATCGCGCCGAACCAATCACCGGTTTGGAAACCGCGCTCAACAATCCGCGGCTGTCGTACGCTCGGGAATTGGTTCGGGCCAGTTCATCAACCATGCGGGTGACGAGCCCCAAATGGTTTCGTGTCATCGAGCGTCGGCGGCCCAGGGCATCGATATAAGCAATGGGGTAACCGCGCATGTCGCTTTCCTGCGCCTGGGTTTGGCCGAGCGGGTTGGCCCAAGCGGCAATAATGCCTTCGGGGTCGTAACTGAAGGTCCAGCGTTTCCCACCCGGATCGACCAGCGCGCTCAAGCGTCGCCGCGCATCGTACTCCATCGCCGTCACATGACCGTTCCGATTGGTGACCTTCGAAAGCTGTTCGAGCGGATCATAAGCCATGAGAGTGTCGTTCCCCAAACGATCCGCCACGCGCACGAGGCGATCTCGAGCGTCATACTGATACTGGGTGATCTTCCCGGCCGGATCGGTCATTTTTGTCAAACGATCGTTCGCGTCATAGGCGTACCGATACGCGCTGCCACGCTCATCGGTGACGGCGGTCACCCGATCACCCGGATCATAAACCGTCTGTACGGTCGACCCGTCCGCGCGCACCGCGTTGGTCATGCGGCTGAACTCGTCATAGAGAAACCGTGTCGCACCGGAATCTGAATCCATCCGGGAAGCGACTGTTCCGTTCGCGTGGTAGGCAAACACGGCCTGTCCCCCGAGCGGATTGGCCACGGTGAGCACCTGGCCCCGATTGTTGTAAGTCATTCGCCACAGTTTGCCCGCGCGATCTTTGGAAGAGAGAACGTTTCCACCTGCGTCATAAGCAAATTCCTCAGTGGCCCCGTCTGGATAGGTGACGCGGCTCACGTCATAAAAAACTATGCCGCGATTGGTTCGCGACGCGAAATCGAACCTCGTCACCAAGCCATCCGCGGTCGTCATCTCCGAGACCTTTCCGCTCGGGGCATGATACGCCAAACGAGTCGTCCCGCCGCGGCGGTCCGTGACGCTGGAACGCTGCCCGTTCGTGTTCGAGAGAATCGCAATCGTGCCGCCGGCTTCATCCGTGAACGAGGCCATCTGTCCGCTGGCGGCATGGACGACCGTGCGCGTCTGGCCGAGCGGGTTGGTCATGATCGTGGTCGAGCCATTATACGTGAACGTGTAGGTATTCAGCGCCGCGTCGGTTTGCGTTGCGACTTGCCCTCGATCATTCCACGTTTGGGTGTAGGGCGCGTTGCCCAATGGGCGGGCTTTGGTGGTCAACAGCGCCCGGATATGATTGCTCGTGCCGCTGCCGCCATAAACATAGCGCGTGGTGTTTCCCAGAGGATTGCTCACGGACGAGAGCGCGGCATACTGATCGAATATTTTAAAGCGGCCATCCACAGTCCCCGCCACAAACACATTCGTGTAACCAAACCGCACCGTCCGGACGCCATCCGAAATGGCTGTCAATTGCTGAAATCCTGCGTAGGCGAAGGTCAGCGCGCGTCCCAAGCCGTCTGACACATTCGCCAGACGACCGTCCTTATAACTCAGCGTGTGCGCATTCCCGCGGCCATCCTCGATAGTTGTGAGTTGGCCGTCCGAGTCGAAGGTGTAGAGAAGATTTTCGCGTGGATCTCCCAGAATGTATTCCGAGCCGCTTTCCACAAGCTGGAACGGAATGTCTGCGAGCCCCGTGAGCTTCCAACCTCCGCCCACCTTGTCGAACGGGATGCGCCTTCCATCCCACGAGACCACCGTGATTTGGTTTTCACTCCGCCGCAGGCGCCAATCGAAATTGATCGACCAATTGTCCCCCAAGGGACCTTGCGGCAGCGCTTGCCGGGCCAGACCCGAGCTGTAATACCGTGCAAAAAGCAGCGGCATCGGACCGCCTAGATTAAAGTCCGGCGGCTCCATCATCGTGAGTTCACCGGTAAACAGATTGACCGGATCATTGCTGGTCGCGGAAGAAACCGCATTGGCTGCCGTCGGCGGCCGCGTCGCTGGTGGATTGACGATCACTTCACACGTAAACAAGCCCCCGGCATCATTCGGAGGGTAAAGCCAGCCGAACGTGACGGTCGTTCTGCCGGGCGCGATGGCCCGGATGCTGAACTCGCCATTCCCAGGGCTGCTAAACGTGCCTTCCGGAGCGATTTGCACGACGTTCGTGTCATGACCCGGGTGGGCCAGGTAAAAGCTCGGGCCGCCCTCGCTGCCCACATCCGATTTGATCACGTACACACCCAGCTGACCGACTTCCAAAGTGATCGTGGGTGGGCCGCCTTCATGAGCTGCAACCTCCCCGCTCAAGAGGAGCCAAAGCCAAAGAAACGAAACAATGCGAACAAACAATCGTTTAGGAGAGCGCGCCATGAGATATGGGTCACTCAAGCAAAATGGCCAGGAAAAGAAAAGCGCGCATTCAAACCGAACCGAACGAACTCTTACCCTTATTGGATTAAACGATAAAAGATTTTCAAATTGTCGCTGAGTGGGATCCGAAAGGGATTCGGCGGTGATTGAATTGTGGTCCACCGGGCGCTGAGGTCGGTGGTGTATTGGAGTTTGGCGGTCGGAATTTCCCACGAGAGTTCCAGCTCTTTTCCGGCTCGCGCCGAAACCGTTTTAAAATCCAAGGGCAAGACCGGATAGCCGGGAGCGCCCGCTTCCCAGGCAATCGGGTAGCGAACGCAATCGGTCGCGATTGGATCGGTCGTGCCGGACGGATAACAACTGGGCAAACCGTAAATTCCATACGGGTCAAAGAAATACCATCGATCATTCACCGGATCGCGGCGCGCAAAAAAGATGTGTAAATGCGTGTTAAGCGACGTGCCGCGGTTCCCACCCGGCCCGGTTTGCCCCGCCCACGCGAGAAATTGCCCGCGAAACACCGTTTGGCCAGCAGTGACTTGAATCGTTTGACTGGCGGTCCCCCAGTTTGCCGGATCCGGATTTCGGTCCGCCACGGTCTTCGGACAGCCCGTGGAATTTAACAGAGCCCGGTACGCTGTCAGTTCGTCGGAGAGATCAGGAACGGTCGCCATCCAGGGCACGGTTTTGGACCAGGCCGCGTCGCAATCGGTCAGCGGCCCATTGCGAAGGTGCATGTAAATCGTGCGATAAGAATCTGCAACCCCACCCACGTCGTGACTAATGACAATGGTGTTTCCAGACCAGAGGTCCCATCCGACGTGAAGAACTGTGCCGGCCGCGGCGGCGCGAACCTTGAACGTATCCGCATCATCACGACTGTAATCCGCCGCGTGATGCCAGTCGCCGCTGCTGTAACGCCAAATGCCGCGGGGTTTCACTTGATCATTGACGAATGGCAGCGTGAGAAAGCGATCGGGAACCTCCACTGCGGATAGCCTGACAAAACGCGAACTGCCGGAAACATCGAACGGCGCGTGATAGTAGACCCCCGCTCCCGAGGCGGGCGCGGGACAGCTCCCTGGCAAACCCTCGCAATGCAATCCGGTGGCGGTGATGCCGTAATCGTAAAAACCGGTTGGCATGATAAGAGTGTTTTGGCAGGCGTCGCCGCACACCGGATCGTAACTGCCGATTTGAATGATGCGAAGGTCCTTCGCAAGACCATCGCGGGCTTCCGCGGTGAGTTTCTCCAAATCCATGCGCGATGCGTAAAAACTGGAACTCGTCCCGCTCCGCCACACTCCAGCCCACTTTCTCACACCGGCATCTTCGTACGTCTCGAAATCCACCAGGCGCAGATTTTGAGCCCGGCGTTGTTGCTCGAGATTTTGGAAATCGCTGAAACTCAAATCCACATTCACGTAGTTTGCGTCGGTGCCACTTCTCCAGACGGCAGCCCACTTACGCACTCCGCTCTCGAGATACGTTTCTATGTCAACGATTCGTAAGTTTTGCGCGAAACGCTGGTTCACCAGATCGGTGAATTCCGCAAGCGACAGATTCACGTTCACATAATTCGCATCACTTCCGCTGACCCATACGCCGCCATATTTGCGAACCCGGCCGTCGACGTAAGTGAGAATGTCAATGACGCGAAGGTTTTGTGAAAAGCGCTGATTCACCAAGTCGGAGAATTCGCTCAGCGTCAAGCCTACATTCACGTAGTTTGCGCCCGTTCCCGAGCGCCAGACTGCCGACCATTTTCGCACGCCATTCTCCAAGTAGGTATCGACATTTATCACATGCAACCCTTGCGCGATCCGTTGGCTCGCCAGATCTGTGAAGGTGGGTAAATCCATGCCCACATTGAGATAGTTCGCGTCGGTGCCGCCCGTCCACAAGCCGTAGTAATAAACCGCCTGGCTGTGATACGGGGAAAGACACGTGAGGATGAAAACAAATGCCGTGAGCACGGACTTTTTCATGAGAAACCTCGTCCTTTTGTTAGAAGTGAAATGAAAGGGAATTGATCTTGGCGCGCCCACTTATACTGCACGCTCTGCAGCTAAGCCTGGATTGGCTCCTTCGTTCACCAATGGTCGGCGAGACTAGCGGAGGGGAGGCCGGAATGTCAAGCTTTAACTCAACAGTGTCCGCATATAGATCCTCGCACAAGTATTGTGCATATGGATGGTGCAAAGCCCCTCACCCTTGCTCCCTCTCCCCGCGCTGTTCAAAGCCATCGATGCCTCAGCGCGGGGAGAGGGGGAACTTTTGCAACGTTCATTAGTCTCGGATGCAGGCGGCCAGCATCATTCGGGTTGCCTCGACCCCACAGTTGCACAAAAACCAGCTCGGAGGCATGGGAGAGGCGCATGCTTATTACAGAACATGCAGCTTTGCCGTACAGTTGCATCCTTCATTTGGAATGAGCATTGCCCCTCTCCTGTATCCTCTCCCCGTGCTGGTGCAAATGCTGCGATTCACAGCACGGGGAGAGGATACAGGAGAGGGGTCAGGCAACTTTTATGCAACAAAAGGGTAAAAACTTTGGACTGACCCTCACCTATGAAGAAACCTTAGCAGACGCCGCCGGTAAGACCAATTGAAAGTTCTTCTGGCTGGAAGAAGTCCGATGAGCGTGGGGGTCATCTCGAATTTTGACAATTGGGGGGATGCCTCGGCGATTTCTTTGCGTGCAGGATCCCTCAATGCCACTCGGCTCAGTGCACCACCTGAGTGCGATGCGCACCTTCTTGATCCCCTTTGCGAAGGGCCCTGCAAGGCGAAACGCTACTGTGCCCAACCATTTGAGATTCGCCACGAGGGAGCCCGTAAAGTCGAAGTCCCGATTAAAGGAGAGTGGATCGGCGCTTTCCGGAATGGTCAGCATCCGCTTGACCGCCCAGAAATTCAGTTACTCTGCCATGATGTGGAACTTCTCGCGGAAGCAGACTTGCAAGCGACCCAGGGAGACATTCGCTGCATCTCCTGCGTGCATCTCGCTCGCCTGGCACCCAATGACCTCAGTGGTTTGAAGAACAGACCAGTCCATGAATTTTGACAAGGGCGCGATCATAGTCGGGTCCTTGTCTTGGACTCACTCTTCAATAAAACAGCGGCATGAATTGCCCGATGGCGTAACCCGCAAAGATGGCCATTGCAATGTCGCCGTCCCGCCGCGACATCGCGGCGAAGGCGTTTTAATCAGCAAACAAACATCACTGGCTGACTGGTTGCGGCGGAATATTTGTATAACTTCGGGCATCGGGATGCACCAGATTGCCTGCAGCGTCAATGATTGATGCGGTGAGGAACACGAGCGTCTGCCGGTTAAGAGAGTTTGATCTGCCGGCGTCAAGTTCTGCAAGCGCGGCGGCCGAAGATATTTGATGATGCGGAACTTAGGGTCAGATCTCGACTTT
>ORJL011526944.1_pt1 | contig 54616 bp, 66 predicted proteins | sample 1779941 | NCBI WGS metagenome assembly ORJL01 (sample SAMEA104232317, study PRJEB22302) | groundwater metagenome | biome: forest; feature: aquifer; material: groundwater | place: USA | collected 2011-08-07 | depth 5.8 m | reverse complement strand
ATCCCAGGAAATTAATTCTTTAAAAAAAGAAGGAAAAGATGCAAAAAAAGCAATTGATGAAGTAAAAAGCCTGCCGCAAACAATTGCAGAAGTTGAAACAAAATCAAACGAGCTTTTACAAAAAATGCGCGCTTTGCTTATGAAAATCCCCAATTTATTACACGAATCAGTCCCATTTGGAAAAAGCGATGCAGACAATGTTGTTATTAAAAAATTTGGTAAAGTTCCTAAATTCAAGTTTGCACTAATAGGTCATGAAGAATTAATGCTAAAACACGATTTAATTGATTTAGAAAGAGCTGCAAAAATTGCAGGCGCAAGACAATACTTTTTGAAAAATGAACTAGCAATACTGCAAATGTCACTTTTAAGATATGCAGTGGATTTTTTGCGAAAAAAAGGATACTCTATTTTTATTCCTCCATTTATGATGAATAGGCGCGCACATGAAGGGGTAACATCGCTTGATGCGTTCGAAGATACAATGTATAAAATTGAAGGTGAAGATTTGTATCTTATTGCAACATCAGAATTTCCAGGAACTGCGCAATTTATTGACGAAGTCATGCCTCAAGAAAAATTGCCAATGAAAATAGCAGGAATAAGCAGTTGCTTTAGAAAAGAAGCAGGCGCGCATGGCAAAGACACAAAAGGAATATTTAGAGTGCATCAATTCAACAAAGTTGAACAATTAATAATTTGCAAACCAGAAGATAGCTGGCAGTTCCATGAAGAATTAATAAAAAATGCAACAGAATTTTTTGAAAGCTTAGGATTGCATGGGCAGGTAGTTAATATTTGCACAGGCGACATTGGAATTGTTGCTGCAAAAAAATATGACATTAATATTTGGATGCCAATTCAGCAAGCGTATCGTGAAGTTGTTTCCTGCTCAAATTGCACAAGTTATCAAGCAGTAAGACTAAATTTGAAATATCAAGATGGTGCTGATAAAAAATATTTACACACATTAAATAGCACGTGCACAACAGACACAAGGCCGCTTGTTGCAATATTTGAAAACTTCCAGCAAAAAGACGGCACAATACTTGTTCCAAAAGTTTTGCAAAAATATTGTGGTTTTAAAGTAATTGGAAAAATACCAAAAAAACAAAAATTAAAAAAGAAAAATTAGTTCTCAATAGAATTAGCGAGGTTTAAATAATCAAAATATTTTGTTTAATAAATGAAACATAAAACAGTCAAAGAAGGCAAAATAAGCATTTATGTTGAAGATGTTCAAAAAATTTCAAGAAAAATGCAGATATTTTACAATCCGGTTATGGAACTAAACAGAGAAATATCAATTTTGCTACTAAAATCAATTAACCAAAAAAATTTGCGAATTGCAGACATTCTTGCAGGAACAGGAATAAGATGTGCAAGATTTCTCTTAGAGTTGCCAAAAAACAAAATAAATACTGTGGCACTTAATGATTTTAATCCTCATTTTAAAAAAAACATCAAAAAATTAATTAAGCAAAATAAATTGCTTTCTAAAAAAATAGAAGTGCATAATGAAGATGCAAACCTGTTTTTACTTAATTCAAAAGGATTTGATTATGTAGACATAGACCCTTTTGGATCGCCTAATTTTTATTTAGATTCTGCAATAAAAAGATTGTCTCGCAGAGGCATACTTGCAGTTACTGCAACTGACACATCAGCACTGTGTGGGAGCCATGAGAATGCCTGCAAAAGAAAATATTGGGCAAAACCTGCGCATAATGAATTAATGCATGAAATTGGGGTGAGAATTCTTGTGCGAAAAGTTCAATTAATTGGTGCGCAATTTGAAAAAGCACTAGCGCCAATATTTGTTCATTCAACACAACATTATGTGCGCGTATACTTTCAATGCGTAAAGGGAAAAAAACAAATAGATGAGATTTTAAAACAACACTTGTTTTTTATGTTTTGCACAAAATGCAAAAATCACTTTACTTCAAAAATTAATTCTGCTAACTGCACAAATTGCACAAATAAATTAGAGTATTTTGGACCTATTTGGGTGGGGGAATTATGGGATAAAACAATTGCGCAAAAAATGTTTGCACACTCAAAAAATACTATTGCGCAAAATTTATTACAAACCATAAATTCTGAAGCGCAACAAAACATTTGTGGATTTTATTGTCTGCCTAAATTATGTTCAATAAGTAAATGTGCTGTGCCAAAAAAAGACTTGTTAATTGCACAAATAATATCTTTGGGGTATAGTGCATCTGGAACTCATTTTGCAGCAGATGCAATAAAAACAAATATGCCAATAAAAGAATTATTACTTATCATAAAAAACAGGCAATCTGCTTAAAACAGTAACTTTGAGCTGCAATGTTTTTTCTGCAGGATTATCATCGCGAACTAATGTTAGTGTTTTATCTTCAACTTTTGAAACTTTAAATAAGTGTGTGCTTTTAATGCCCATTACTTCTTTTGAATAATTTACCAACTGTCCTTGAACAACATCATAATTTATTACTATTTTACCTACAGTTAAATTGATTTTTGCAGGCCCCAGGCCTGTTGCCATTAATTGGCCTGCAGTTGGGTTATGTCTTACCATAAAGGAGTAATCATCAACATTTAAAACTCTTGATTTCCATTGCAATCCTGGCAAAACAAATTCTTGGTTTACGTCAACTATTGCTTGAGCGCCAACATTTGATTTAGAAATATTGATTACTTGATATTTCCAAGGAAATTTTGCGTTAGTAACAATATCATTTACTTTGTGATTTTTTCCAAAAAGCTTCTCAAAATTTGCTTTTGAAAAAACTTGTTTTTTTGGAACTTGTTGGTTTCTTGCAAATTCTCTTGTTTTGTCAATTGTGTAAATTGTTTTTGGCTCGCTTGGAGGAATGATTAACTCTTTTGTTTCCCCTACTTTTAATCCAATTAAAGCATTATCGAAACCTTTGACTTTGCCGCTTTTACCAACTATCATTTGTAATTTTCCGTCAGTAAAAGTTTTAAGCCCTGATTTTCTTGCAAGTTCGCCATTATTTGTATCAATTATTTTGCCGTCTTCTTCAGGAATAGAAAGCTCAAAATTTATCGTGATAAGTTCACCCGGATGCACTGCATCTGGGGGAATTTCCTTTGGTGTTTGAGTTAAATTTTTTTCATACACTAATTTTGATTTTTGCTTTTCTTTTGGTGCAAATACAAAAACAATTCCTAAAATTATTAGTATAACTAATACAATTGAAAGAATGGGTTTAAGTTTTTTTAATAAATTTGCCATGTAATTACCCCATGGTGCGTCTAATGTCACTCACTTTAGCAGAGCTTACTCCAATTAATTCCATAATCTGATTTTCTAAAGGGTCTGTGCTTCCCTTGCTTTCATCCATTAAAAAAATAAGTTTTACAACTTTTAATCCAAATGCAATTGGCTCTATTATAACTTTGCCAACATCTCCCCCAAATTCAGATACTTTTTTTGTTGCTTCTTCTTGCAAAAGCTCAAGATTAATATCTGGAGATTCTGGCATTATGTCAATTGTTACCATCAAACGTGCCATTTTAGTTAGGGCCCTCAAAATTACAAGAAATGCATTTATACTTTGCAACAATTTTTCTGCAGTGCGCACAACGCACTATATCTGTTTTGCCGCATTGAGGACATTTAAACTGGGCAGTACCACCCATATTTGTCAAAATTTTTTTACACGAACCACATGTTAGTTTTGTTTCCATTATATCACCATTATATATTCACTCAGATAGTTATTGTGTGGTTTAAAAACCTTATGATTCTGGAATCGTAAAATATAAATACTGGCATTCAGTCGGGGTTATTATGCCCAAAAAAGCAAAAACATCCAAAAAAACAATATTTGAAGGCAGCCTTTCAAAACAAGGAATTGTCTCAGAAAAAGATGAGTTCTTAGAAGCAGAAGAGCACACAGAAACACATGAAGAAAGCGGATTAAAAATAAGAATTGGAGATAAAGAAGCAGATATTTACACAGAAGAAGGAAGAGAAGAATTAGAAGAAGAAGATGAAGTGGCACCTTGGGAAGAAGCATTTGCACAAGGTGCTTCAGGCAAAGGCGAAAAAGCAACGTGTGCAAACTGCGGAAAACCTTTATCACAAGATGAAGACAAAGTAATTGAGCAAGAATATCGCGGAAATGTGTATTGGTTCTGCTCACAAAAATGTGCAAAAGTAGGCGTTAAGAAAGAGTAATTGGTTACATTTCTATAAATCTTTTAAGAAAGATAACCATGTTTTACTTACTTTTTGACCACTTAATGTTTTTTTTCGAACATCTGAAATCAGTTCCCTATATTCAGCTAAGCTTAAAATACGGTTATTTTGTGCAATATTTAGCTTGTTGCATGCAGCTTCGTACAATATTAAAAGTTCGAAAAATTTTTTTGTTCGCATAATTTTTTTTTGAGTTTCATCATAAATATACTTAGGCAATATTACAATAGCGGAGTCATCATTATTTATTGAGAGCTTTAAAATTTCTTGTGCATCTTTTTTTTCTTCAGTATTTGTGTATCTATTAATTACTGTTAACTGTTTTTTGCTGCATTCTGCTAAAGCAATAATTGTGGCCATGTGATATCCCATAATATAGATTCCATTTTCCCACAATGGCTGATAATATTTTTCTTTTAGAGTCTGAACAAATTTTGTCAGCAAACCTTTTACCGTGAGCACTTTTTTTGCTTGAAATAATTTGAGATTATTTTTTTCAAATTCTTTTCCAAATGTGGGGGCGGATTCTATTCGTGCATTAGAAAAAAATAAGAATAACCACAGGTGAGGATTTCTAGTATTGAACTGTTCAGATTCAGGGATATTTGTTAATGCAGCATATTTTTTGCTAAACTGTTTTTCACGCGTGATGGCTAAATGATCAACATGGTGTAAAAATTCATGAACCATGCTGGCCCAAACAATAAGGGGGGAAATTGTGCGCAGTGTTTTTGAAACATTGTTATTTTCTAGTGCATTCGCAATACAATTCATAATTTCCTCAGCAGGGCAATTAATTATAAAATTGCAAAAAGTTGAAGATGTGCTGTAACTCCAGCCATCGCTTTTGCTTTTAACACATAAAGTTATGCTTATCACCTCTTTTCCTTCATATTCAAATACTTCTTTTGTGGGGATGATGTTTGGTTGTTGGTGTAATAATTCAACAACAGACTCGTACAAAAGAATTGCAGACAAATGAGTTATTTCACCAATAGACATTTCACAATTATTTTTCTTTTCAGGATGCTGCACGTTAATTAAAGCGCATTCTTTTTTAAATTCGAAAATTTCTTTAAATTCATCAAGCTCAAATAATACTGTTAGCTTAATTTGAGTTTTGTCAATAACAAAATTAAATTCCTCTTTTTTTTCATACATGGCCCCATAAATGCTTTCCAACTATAAAAAATTAATCACGCGCCAAAAGCACAAAATTTATTAACCAATCAATAACAGCAAAAGGCATGACAATTTATGACACTATAATAATAGGCGCAGGTGCAGCAGGACTTACTGCTGCAACGTATACTTGCAGAAAAAAAATGTCAACACTAATACTTAGTGCAGATGTTGGCGGACAAACAAACCTTACAAATCACATAGAAAATTATCCTGGAGTTGATGCGTGCCCAGGACCAGACTTAATGAAAAAGTTTGAAGAACAAGCAAAAAGATTTGGGGCAGAATTAATTCTTCTGAAAGTAACAAAAATAGAAAAGAAAAAAGGCATTTTTTTAGTATTTGCAGGCGAGCAAAAATACGAAAGCAAAACATTAATACTTGCATTTGGCAAAGTTCATCGCAGTTTGAATATACCTGGAGAAGAAAAATTCTTTGGACGCGGAGTTAGCACATGCGCAACATGTGACGCTCCACTGTTTAAAAATAAAATTGCCGCAGTAATTGGCGGCGGAAATGCTGCGGTTGAGGCAGCGCTTGAACTTAGCGCAATTGCAAAAAAAGTTTATTTAATTCACAGAAGGCAAGAGTTTAGGGCAGATGAAATTACTGTTGAAAAAATGAAAAAAGATAAAAAAATAGAGCTCGTGTTAAATCATGAATCAACAGAGATTAAAGGCGATAAATTTGTTAAATCAATAACTGTGCGAGATGTTGCTGCCAAAACAACAAAAGAACTCTTAGTTGATGGAGTATTTGTTGAAATAGGCTATGAATTAGATACTGGAATGGTGAAACACTTAGTCAAATTAACAGATAAAAACGAAGTTATTGCTGATAGAGCAGGCAAAACATCAGACCCTGCGATATTTGCAGCAGGAGATGTTACAATTACGCCATTTAAACAAACAGTAATTTCTGCAGGAGAAGGCGCAGTTGCTGCGCTATCTTGCCATAAATATTTAAGCGGCGGAAAAGAAAGTTCTGATTGGGCAAAATAATTATTTTTTTGCCCTGTTCCAAATAAAATTAAAATAACTTTTGAAAGTCTCACTCACATCTTTATTTTCAATTAAGATTGCTTCAGGAGTTTCGTCCCAAATAAAAATTGCAACTTTGCCATCATAAATATTAATTGTTGCAGGAGAAATAACATCGGAAGGGATCTTTTTGTATTCTGTTAATTTGCTTTTATCAGTCTTTACTCTGCCTTCTCTGATGAGCATTTTTGTGTGAATATGCTTATTTGTTTTTAATTTTGAAAAAAGAGATGAGTAATATGGCATCATTTGGCTGAATTTGCCTTCAGAGCCCATAATAAAGTAATCTTTGTTTTTTGGAACATTATCTAGAATATCTTGAAAAATAGTTTTTAGCCCTTTAAATCCGCGAAATAAAAGTAAATTCTTTTTTTCTTTTGTTGCCTTGAACTTCGCTTGCAAATCAGGAATTATTTTGCCTGCAATTTCTTCTTTTTCTTTGTAATAATCAATAATTTTTTTAGGATCAGATGGAACAAAAATAGTTCGCTTATTTTCATGAACTGTTGAAATAATTCCACGCTCAATTAACATTTTTAGTGCGTTATATGTGCTTGAACGATCAAGCCTTGTTTCTTTTGCAATTCTTCCTGCAAGAGACGGACCTATGTTTAGCAGAGAAATGTAAACTTTAGATTCGTTTGTGCTAAAATTTAGTTTTTCTAAATCTGCGAAAATATCTGGCATGATAAACTGTATTTTTTTAAACTATATAATCATTTCTGTTGAAGGATTTTAGTCATCAAAATAAAACCTGCAAGGCAGGCAGGCCTTATCCTGCCTTGCAAATATTTGTTTTTATTTTATGTCCAGTTTGTAGTCTGGAAAATTTTCTTTAAGTACTGCTTCTACTTTGTCTAGTGGTGCGTAGCCGTAGCTTCCGCTGTTGCCGTATGTTTGTATTGTTTTATTAGTTCTGTCTATTTCTAGCCTGCCACCACCCAACACACATTCTAGATTTTGTCCTTGCTTTCTTAGCTCGCGCGAATATGCGCTTGCTATGTCTGCGTGCCATTCTAAATTCATGGATACAATTGCAAGGTTGGTGTCTTGCCCAGTTCTTACTTTTGCAAGAATGTATTTGCAGTTGCTGTCGTGCTCAATTACCGCTTTGTTTTCTGCCATTATCTTCACCCCCAGAGCTTGGTGTCTCCAAAAGTCTCAGACAATGATTGCGACATATAAACAACTGTTGAAGAAATTTCTACAACATATATTATTATGCTTTCCACACATATTACACAATCATGGACGAAAAAACAAGACAACAGCTAATAGCAATCCACAACGCACTGGTGCGACAACACCCCAACTGGCCAGCAGGAAAAGCGGACTGGGTTGCGCGAAGAATGCTTGAATTAGGATAAAAATAGTGAAAACATAAACAACGGAGGAAAACTAAAATGACAGAAATAAAATACTTGCAACAGCAAATAATTAGTTGTAGAAAATATGAAGCCAGAGTAAAAACAGAACACAAAAAAGCAGAAGCGCGAGGAATAAGAAGAGACTTAGAATACGTTCTTGACAAATCAAAAATAGACTGGCAAGATACAAACCCTTGGCCAAGATACGACCTCGGCTGGAAAGTTGACTAAAAAAATAAAAAAATACAAAATAAATAATGTGGGGGGGAAAAAAATGGAATTACTACGTAAAACATATGATGGAGGGTACACTGCAAAAATCGCGCCCGCAAATAATGCTGTGCGCACACCTGAACTTGAAATTGCAGTAAAAGAAGAAGCAGGACGGTTGGTGAGAGAATTCAGCAAAAAAGGATTCGGACTGAGCACAAACAACAGTTATGGAATAAGCCTTAATTTAAGCAACCCTGTGGAAGCAAGAGTGATAATAGACTACGCATACTGGAGAGAGCCCTGGCTTGCAGAAGAAATACAACAAATCCTGCGCGAGCAAGGATACGAAGACAAACAAAAATATTACGGGGCAAGCGATATCGCAGAAATATTCAAGAAATGATAGAATAAAACAAAAAAACAAATGAGAAAAATTTAGCACTTTAAACTTCATTGTGGTTTTTGCACAGGCAGGCAGAAAATATTAAATAATAGGATAGAATCTGCATTAATTATGTCTATCTTAACCCACAACGAAATTTTAAAAGAAATCAAAAAAGGAAACATAAACATAGAACCATTCATTGCTCAAAATGTAGGGCCTGCATCTGTTGATTTAATTCTAGATGACAAATTCAGGCTTTTTAAAAGAGCAACAAAAATTGTTGATGTTACAGATGAACTTGATTACCAAAAAATAAGCAAACCTGTAAAAGCAAAATCAATTGTTATATTGCCTGGTGAAACAATACTTGGAATCACTAAAGAAAAAATATCTCTTGCGCCAAACATTTGCGGATGGCTTGAAGGGAGAAGTAGATTTGCAAGAATGGGCTTAATGGTGCACATATCTGCTCCGTTCATGCAGCCTGGAATAAGCAATCAACAAGTTCTAGAAATGAGCAATATGGGTCATGTGCCAATGCGCTTACATGCAGGAACAAGAATTTGCCAATTCATATTCCAAAAAACAATAGGCAAAGCAAAATATTTGGGTAAATTCTCTAAACAAAAAGAGCCTTGAGTTATAGTTTTACTTTCAAATTTACTTAAGGGGGCTAATTGCTTGGTCAAAATCAATAAGGTACAGTCTGGGTTTGCCTGCACTAAATTCAACACAAAAATTTGATCTATGGTCATGTCCATGAGCTATTGCAAGGTTTACTGCAAGTACTTTTCTAATCACTTCTTCATCATTTTTGAGTTTAGATTTAAGACTATCTTGGGCATTTGATTTTAAGAATTCTTCAAGCGAAGGGCCTAATACTTTAGTATACACGCGATAAGTTCCATCTTTTGTTTTATACGCTCGCAATTCTTTTCCTTTAATTAAAATTGGCTCGATTGGAACGTAATCAAATCCTACGCTTTGCCAAATATCTTTTGCTTCAAATGCTTTTTTCCACGCAAGAAATGCAGGTTCTGGAACAATTCTAACAATAACTTCGCCTACAAATTTTCCGCCAAGTAAAACAATTCTCGAACCTGTTTTGGTGAATTCTCTGCGTGCTATTTTTGAGGCAGGGTCAAAGAAGGAAATATCTTTTGCAAGCACTTGGTCACGGTATAGCCTATGAGTTGTTGTCAAATCTACAGAGAATTTATGGAAAAACTCTTTCGCAGCGAAGCTCACGTTATTATCTTTATCTTGTTTTAATGGAGCAATTAATGGTGCACTATCAATAGAGTTCAGAGTGCGCAATGCGTTTATTGCATTAGCTCTAACAATGGGTATTGGGTCTTTGAGGCATTCCTCAATTAAGGGAATAGTGTCTTGTGAATTCAATTCAATAATTCCGTTTATAGCACGTGCGCGAACATTTGGATCTTTGTCTTTTAGCATAGGCAACACAATTTGAATTGTTTTTTGGTCTCTCAAAGGTTCACTTGTTAAAAAATAGAGCGCTTGTGCGCGAACTTCAGGGCAAGCATCTTTGGTTAAAGGTGCTATTAAACGTGCTTTTAATTTTGAAGACATAGCGCGATAGAAAACACGAGGAATATTTGTGACTCTTACTTGAGATATTGGGCTTTTAAGCAAGCGTACGTATTGCTTATCATCTTCCGATAATGAATCAAGCTCTTTTTGTTCGCTTTTTGAAAGCACGTATTCATATCCCAGAGCAGTATTTAGCTCTTTTTCTATAACTTTTATTTCTGTTTCTTCAACTGCAAGAATCTTTGCTTCATCTTTAACCTTGTTTCTGAATAAATCTATATCAAAAAAAACGTATGGAGGTTTCAGGAGAGATAATTGTTCTTGGACAATATTGAGTAAATTTTTTAACTGTGAAAGCAGTATTGTTATTTCTTTACAAAGTTGTTCTTCGAATTGGTCAGCTCCTTGCGTAGTTATTTTTTCATGCGCAATACAATTTTCAAGTTTTCTGATTATATTTGAAGAATTTAATTCTTCAACCGCAATTAATGATTCTTGAAGCTCAATAATATCTTTTAATTTCTCGTATGATGTTTGTGATGGGTTTTGAAGAAAAATAGTTTTTGCTTTATATTCTTCAAGAATTTTTAAATGCACAAAAAATATCTTTTGCTTGATGTCATCATTTAGTTTTTCAAACAAGCCTTTTTTTCTACTTAACCATCCGTGAAATATTCCAAATAGGCTCATACAAAATTGTTTAATTTAACTGTATAAAATTGTTTTGTTTGCAGATGTTTACATTAATCGTAGCAATCTTTAAATACACCAATTAACAATTATTCTCATAAAAGGGGTTAATTGTGGCAACTAAACTTAATGATGTAAAACAATTGCAGCTTACTGCGAATTCTATTCGGCAGAACATTATTCGAATGCTTGTTGCAGCAGGCTCGGGACATTCTGGAGGCCCACTTGGAATGGCAGACGTATTTACTGCGCTTTATTTTCAAGTTTTAAAACACAACCCAAAAAAACCAGACTGGGAAGCAAGAGACAGATTATTTCTCTCAAACGGGCACATTTGTCCAGTACAATATGCAACAATGGCAGAAGCAGGATATTTTGGTGCAGAAGAATTATTGACATTGCGCAAGTTTGGAACACGATTACAAGGACACCCGCATAATCATTCACTTCCAGGAATTGAGACTTCCGGCGGGCCACTAGGACAAGGGTTATCAATTGCAATAGGCGCTGCACTCGCAGCAAAACTTGACAACAAAAAACACAGAATTTATTGCTTAACAAGTGATGGAGAACATGATGAAGGACAAATTTGGGAAGCAATAATGTTTGCAGGCAAAATGAAATTAAACAATTTATGCGCACTAATGGACAGAAACAATATGCAAATAGACGGCCACACAGAAGATGTAATGCCACTTGAACCCATACGCGCAAAATACGAAGCATTTAATTGGCATGTAATAGAAGCAGATGGACATAATATACCGCACTTAATTGATGCATTTGAAGAAGCACAAGCAATTTATGAAAAACCAACAATAATAATTGCACACACAGTTCCTGGAAAAGGCGTGTCATTTATGGAAAATGATTATGAATGGCACGGCAAAGTGCCAACAGCACAACAAGCAGAAATAGCACTCAAAGAACTAAGCCAAGAAAGAAAACAATTACTAAAAAAATGAACAAAACAAATCCTTGCGCAAATCTTGAACAAGACTTTTCAAAATTAGAACAAGTTCCGACAAGAGACGGATATGGCAAAGGCTTGGTTGAACTTGGAAAAATAAACAAAGATGTTGTAGTATTATCCGGAGACTTAACTGAGAGTACAAGAAGCCATTGGTTTAAAGAACAATTTCCCAAAAGATTTTTTGAATTAGGAGTAGCAGAACAAAACATGATGGGCGTTGCAGCAGGACTTGCGCTTTGCGGAAAAATACCTTTTGTTAGTTCATACGCAGTATTTTGCCCTGGAAGAAACTGGGACCAATTAAGAGTTAGTGTTTGCTATAATGAAGCAAATGTAAAAATTGCAGGCGCACACGCAGGAATATCCGTTGGGCCTGATGGCGCAACACATCAAGCATTAGAAGATATTGCAATAACGCGAACACTGCCAAAATTAAGTGTTATTGTTCCTTGCGATTCAATTGAAGCACAAAAAGCAACAATTAATTCTGCAAAAATAAATGGGCCAGTATATTTGAGATTAGGAAGAGCAAAGTCCCCAGTAATTACTACACAAAAAACACCATTCAAAATAGGCAAAGCAGAAATTTATCGAGAAGGAAAAGATGTTGCAATTATTGCATGCGGAATTTTGGTTCACGAAGCACTTGTTGCTGCAGAGAAATTATCAAAAGAAAAAATAGATGCAATGGTAATAAATTGCCACACAATAAAACCAATTGATAAAAAAACAATAATTGACGCAGCAAAAATAACAGGAGCAATAATTACTGCAGAAGAACACCAAGTACATGGCGGACTTGGGAGCGCAGTTGCTGAAGTTTTATCCCAAAATTTCCCAGTGCCAATGAAAATAATAGGCGTCAATGACAGGTTTGGAGAATCAGGAGAGCCAGAAGAGTTAATGCATGCTTTTGGACTAACATCAAAAGAAATAATTGCTGCTGCAAAACTAATAGTTCAAAAATCAAAAATACATGAAGAACCATACGAGGTAGAACAAATGGCATTTGATAGAAAAAAATTAACAGCAGACGTACACCCAGATTTAACATTTAAATTAAAAGGAGGAGGAATAATTCGAAATATTCCTCAATTAAAAAGAGCAATGGCAAAAATGAAAGATGAAATATTTACTCACCACGTTAATTTAGACAAAAACGATTTTAGCAACTGGATAAAAGACGTGTATGGCGATTCTGAACTTGCAAACACAATAAAACAGCACAAAGACAAAGAATTAATTGAAAAAGAAATTGAAAAAGCATTAAGACAAGCATTTTTACAGCATAAGAAATGATGAATGAATCAAGTTTTTTAAAATAAACTAAAGAATTTCTTCTAAATTATCAAATAAAACAGGCGGCAAAATTTCGTTTTTAACACAATGACTGCCATATTCGTTAATAAATACATACTTGCAATTATGCGTCCAGGCTTTGTTAGGATTTAAATCAACAAAACCAAGCCAAAACTTATTGTAGGGAGAAGTTCGCGTCATTCCATCAACACTTTCAACAGAACGATTAGATAATAAATCTGAAGACATATACGCTTTAGCACTTTTTGATGCTGACGCGATTTTTTTTACTAAATTCTGAGCCTCACCAAAATTAAACTTATCCATACATTGGATATTTTGATTTATTTTTTAAATGTGGTGGTTAAATAAGTTGTTGCATAGCTTCTCGGACACTACCCAGTATTGTGACTTTATGGGATTAATTAGGTTTAAGGCAGAAAATAACTTAATATCGCTATAAAAATTAATAAGACTAATAATATTGTGAAAATCATCAAAAATTCAAGAATATATTTTCTTGCATTATTTCCGTAAGGGTGTTCTGAAAATATTTGTGCCAATCGGAATACTATACCACAAACACTGCCACTTACAACCCCAATAATAATTTCTGACCAATAATCCATTTTAATTACCTCATTAATTTTTGAAGAATTGTAGGGGAGAATTTATAAATAAATTGATTCTGAAGTAGCATAATGGGCTTGAGAAGAACAATAGTAGATGTTTCGATTTTTGGTTTAGCGGCACTCGGGGCAGCGTGTATAGTTTTTTGGGGCAAGCAGAATTTAGGGGTTGCGTTTCTAATAGCTTCTGTTGGCGTGAGTGTTTTTAGAAGACAGGTATATGATATTATGCCTTAAAATGGTAAATCCAGAAGATATTCCAAAAAGTATGAATTTTGATTTTTTAGTTGTATTGTTAGGTCTAGGGTTTATATTTTTGCCATTTTATTTTGAGTTATTGAAAACTCAAGCAATAGTTTCAATGGTGCTTATATGGGTTGGCGGGTTAATACTTGGTGATGGATTAGGGCGTATGCAATACGCTTACAAGATGGAGGTAGATATTAAAGAGTTAGAGTATGCTAATACTAAATGTCGGTTACTTACAGAATTAATAAAAAAAGGGATTATTACAAATAAAGACAAAGACAAATTTGACAAAAACTTGAAAAAAAGATTGAAGAAATTAAACGAAAACTAAGTATTCTGTTTAACATAATGTCTGAAATTCTGAGCTGTTAAGTTAGCGTCACATTTTTATGTGTTGGCATATTCTGTAATATTATACTAGAATGAAAACAAGAACTATTATTATAATGATTGGGCTTTTTGTTATGGGGATAGATATCTATTTTATGCCTGAAAATCTTTCCCCTGAAGAACAGGGAGCTGTTCTAGGACGAACAGTTAAAATAATGCTCATAGCATTATTTATTGATTGGGGTGTGAAATATTTTAAGAAAACAAAGAACAAAGTCATTGTAAATTAACAAAAACATAAGTGGCCCACTTGGACACTACTTAATTTTGTGACTTTATGGGATTAATTCTAAGAAATTTTAAAATTTGTAATGGATGTTTAATAAATCATTTAACATTTTTTCTACTTGTTCAACTTCTTCCGTAAATTTTTTTTTCAAATCATTAAGTTCAGAGTAATCTATGACTTTCTTTTTTTTATTAACATAAATAACTCCTGACGCACCTCTCGCCCCGTGAGCAAATGTATTCCTAATGTCATTTATCTGATATAATTTTTCAGAGAATTTATCAAATTTTTTTCCAAAAGTAGAATCTTTATGTAGTTGCAATTCGTTAAAAATCTTAATTTTTTGAAAAAATGTAAAAAATTCTTTATCCATTATTAGTTCACGAAATTTTTCAAATTTATCCATACAGAAATACGCTGTTAACAATAAAACTAACTTATATTCTATCTCTACTGTTCTTTCTAAAATATACCCTCTTAACTCAAGAAATTCTTTGTTAGATTTTTCAAGTTCTGCTAACTCTTCATCTAACCACGTCATTTTATTAGTGTCAAATATTGCCATAAATTAAAAAAAACCACGCAGTTTTTATATCTTACTAAAAATTAAACTTTAATGTAATGTCTGAAATTCTTATCTTTTGGATTAATACATTTGACAAATCCTGCTTTGTAAAATTTTCGTAAAATCTGGAAAGTTTACGAAATCAACACCAAAAATAACGTTTTCTTTCGAAATTATTGAAAACTTTTAGAAATCGTCGGAAATACTTCAGTTTCTGAACAGCAACGCATATTAAAAGAGAGTTTGTAAATAAAAGAATGCACAATCTGAAGAACGGCGGAGGATCTTTTAAAGGGTATATTGGGGAGTGTATGTTTAAGCTTACAGATAAATATCTCGTTCTTACAAGATTTTTTAGTAAGAACAAATATGCATCAATTTTTGGCAAATATCTCAGTAAAGAACAATTTGAATTTGTTTACACAAACTGGTATTCTATTGACGCAATAAAAATTTGTTTTGACACTGGAAAACAGATTATTATTTATGAGATAAAGACAAGAAATAAGTATGATTGTCCAAAGAGCAATTGGGCAACAAAGTTTACTCAAAATAGTATTGATTTATACAAAAAAGCCATTGGTTTGGATTTTAAAGTCACAGTTGCAACAGTTTGGATATTAGAAGACTGGAATTATGAGATAGAATTTGAAGATTTTCAAGATGCAAAATACTGCATTGATGAATCAAAAACATATGACAAACAAAGTGGAATAGAATAATCCGGGGGGGCAATTAAGTAGATGGCATAGCCCCACTCGGATTCGAACCGAGGTCCGGAGGTCTCTTCTCAAATTTTTGTTTTAATCGATTTGAGCCAAAGCCTCCTATCCTTGACCGCTAGACGATGGGGCTGCGATATTTTCTTTTTTAGTGTTGAGGGGTTTAAATAGGTTACGCAGAATTCAATCAATTTTCGAGCTCTTGAATTTTTTTTAAAAGTATTTTTGAGGCTAAAGCATGGCCTGCAGGATTGAAGTGGCCATCAATTTGCCAGTAAAAAGTATTATTCTTGTTTTGAGTAATTAAGTCGGGAAGTAAATCAACACACACAATCTTTTTTTTGCTGCAAAAATCATTAATTAATTTTTGGGCTTCAAATTTGCCATTTCCAAAAGAAACATTTCTTTGCAAATACTCTTCATATTTTGAATTATCGACTTGTTCTTTTGGCGGAATTAGTAAAATTATCAAAGTGGAATTATTTTTTTGCACAAGTTTATTTATTGCATCCATCATAAATAAATTTGAGCTTATTCCATCTAAAAACATTTTTCTTGAACTAGCTGAATAAATATCTATTTTTGTTGGCACAAAAAATCCTAAATCAATTAATAAATCAGATGCTGCTTTATTATTGTTTAACAATAGTATTGAGAATTTATAAAATGCTGAATGTGTTGAAAGATATTTTCTTAATTTTAAAAACCAAGACGTTTCTTTTGATGGTGTTTTTTTAACTATTTTAGAATTATTAATTTCTAAAAGCTCAAAGTTTGGCGTGATATCGTTTCCAACAAAAAATCCAAGAATAACGTATTTTGGATTGTAAAGTGCGCCTTCGTTCTTATATGTAAAATAATAATTGTCAATACTTGTTCCACCCACGCCTAAATTTATGATTTCATATTTTTCAAAATTTAAATTAAGATTTTTTTCCAATACACTCAAAAAAGTGCTGTTTTGAGGCGCAACACCTCCTTCTGTAAAAGAATCACCAATTCCAACAATTCGAACTTTTTCTTTTGGATTTTGGTAATTGTGCTCATAATCACTAAAACCTTTAGAATTTCTTTTAAAAGTAAAAATATACTCATTAACAAATAATTGAGGGCTTCTCATCACGTATTCTTTATTTTGCTCAAATCTGTAAAAATGTTTGTTTGAATCATAAATTGAGTCGTGCAGAGTCATTGGGTATGTAATGCGCAATAATATTTCCAAAAATGCAAAACCTACTGCTAATGAAACGAGCAGCACACAAAAATTCACGAACAACTTATTTTTTTTTGCCATTTAAACCAGTTAACTTAGCAATATAGCAATATATTTATACCTTCGTTTATTATCTCTATATAATGCTCACTAATGTGGAACGATTCATATTATTTGCATTGGGAGAATTCTGCAGCCAAACGAACAAAAAATTAAACGACAGGTCATTGCAGTTGGCAGTATCAAAAGCAGATTTTATCACGATTGCAACAAGAACACAAATGACTGAAAAAAAAGAGCGCGCAGTATACAAAAACTTGGAGTCACTTCAAGCCAAAAAATTTGTGGCATATGATGAAAAAAATCTCACACTTACAAACAAGGGGCAAAAAGAACTTGAAAAAGTAAATACTGAAATTGTGCCTTATTTAAACATAAAAGAATTCTTAAAATCACAAGATGCATTAAAATATGCAAAAAAAGCACAAACAATGTTTTTTAATAAATAATTATTTGTACGCAATTGCGTTGTTGTGAATTTTTCCAATAAGCCCAGAACTATTTTTTTCAGATGGGTTGTGGTCTATGTGCAACAAAAGATGATATTCTGCTTTATTTGCTTTGAGCCATTCAATGTCTGTTTTGGAATGAATTCCCTTCAGAGTTTCATTTACTTTTGTCCAAAAACTATCGCGGTCATTTTTATATGTGCCAACTTGAGCTTGTTTTATTCCAATTAAATGAGTTGTTTCGAATTTACCTGCTAAAAATTGTTCAATGCTTTCTTTATTTTCTCCTAGAATGTGTTCGAGATAAGCAAGGCCAATTTCATCTTTTTGCACAACACTGATTTCTGCGCCTTTTTTTCGCCATAAATTTACAAAATATAGCGCTTTTTGAATTGGGTTTGGATATGCGCCATTCATGCGTTGCCTTTATTAAACAGTTTGTTGAACTGGGGCTGCAGTAACTTGCGAACTCATGCTATTATTAACCCCAAGTACTTTATCAATTAATAGTGCATAATCTTTTGCAGCATGACCTTTTTTGTCATACTCAAAAATAGATTTGCCAAACTTTGGAGCTTCTTTTAATTTTGAACTCACTCTAATTGGATCTGCAAGAAGAGAATTAAAACTGTTCTTTAAGTCAACAAGCGTAGTTTTGCAAATCTTGCTTCTTGAATCATACATTGTTGGAATAACACAGGTGATTTTTGCATTATGATTAAAGACTTCATTTAACTTGTCAATTGCTTTAATCATTGTTGTTAAGCCAACAACACCAAGAGCATCTGTTGAAGTTGGAATAAAAATTTCATCAGCATATAACATCGCATTTTGATTTAATAGGCCAAGTGATGGCGCACAATCAAGCAAAACAAAGTCATATCCTGAAATTGTTGCAAGCTTTCGCTTCAAAACAGTTTCCCTGCTTGATTCACCTGCAAGCATAAGCTCTGCTTTGGTTAAAGTTTCTTTACTTGAGATTAAATCAAGATTGGTAATTACGTTTTTAACACATAATGATGCATTTGCGTTATTAACAAGAACATCATAAATGTCTTTATCACTTCTTGCGTTCACACAAGTGCTTACGTTTCCTTGAGGGTCAAGATCAATGACTAAAACACGTTTTCCAGCAGATGCAAGCCCAAAAGCTAAATTAGTAATTGTTGTTGTTTTGCCAACACCGCCTTTTTGATTTATAATGCAAATTTTTCTCATAATATCACCTTTTAATCTGAATAGACGAAGGCACAACAAAGTGATATAAAAGCATTTGTATCTTTTGAACCATATTCTGCACAACAACTTTTTAAATGGCAGAAATTGTAGTTTGTTATGACACTTTATTTAATAGGCCTTGGCCTCGGAGACCAAAAAGATATAACACTAAACGGCCTTGATGCAATAAAAAAATGCAGTGATGTTTATTTGGAAAACTACACTGCAATACTAGATTGTTCAGTTCAAGAGTTAGAAACACTTTACTTGAAAAAAATAATTCTTGCAACAAGAGATATTGTTGAGAGCAAAGCCGAAGAAACAATACTAAAAGATGCAAAAACAAAAGATGTTGCACTTTTGGTTGTTGGCGATCCTTTGAGTGCAACAACGCACTTAGATTTAGTTCTAAGAGCAAAAAAATTAGAAATACCTGTTAGAATAATTCATAATAGCTCAATTACATCAGCAATTGCAGAAACAGGATTGCAAATATACAAATTTGGGCCTGCTGCTAGCATTCCATTTAGTGACGAAAAATTTAAGCCAGAAACTCCATATAATATAATCAAAGAAAACTTGGTGCGAGGATTGCACACTTTGGTTTTACTTGATTTAAAACCACTTGAAAAAAAATTTATGACGATTAGCAATGCATTAAATTATCTTGTTGAAATTGAATCTAAACGCAAAGAAAATGTTATTGGCAAAAATACTTTAGTTATTGGCTGCGCAAGAATAGGCTCAAAAAATCAATTAATAAAAGCAGCAAAATTAAACGAAATTTTGCAATTTGATTTTGGAGCACCACTACATTGCATAGTAATTCCTGGAAAAATGCATTTTATGGAAGAAGAAGCAATCGCGCAATTTTTTTAAATACAAAAGCCATTCTTACAGCCACGACTACATTTTGTTTTAGAAATAATCACATTTGAGCCATCACAATCATACTCATAAAGGATGTTTCCCAAACAAGCATCGCTTATTTCATAATCAGAACCATCAGCTAGTTTTCCTGAAACTTTTCCAAATGCTTGAGGATAATTACCTTGATCACTATTTTTACACGTTGGGCCTTGAGGCAGGGGTTCTTTTATTTGCTCTTTTGAACTATCAGTTTGAACACCTACAACAGCACCAGTTGGAGTTTGTCTTTTTGCGTCAGATACTGTTTTGTAAGGCATTGACTCTTTGGTGCAACTTGCAAGAAATAATGCAATTATTGTTATTATAATTAGTGCTTTTATGCGCATATTCTTGTTTATTCTTACCTAATATAAAAATTTTTTGCTTTCTTGACGTTAAATCAGACAAGTTTATAAATTAAATCAGTAAAATAGATTCATGCATAAAACACAGATTATTTTTCTTGCTTTGTTTGGTTTAGCATTGCTAATTAGTGCTTGCGAAAAAAATACGATAAGTGCGATACAAGCAGATGATCAAGTTTCTAAAAGAGTTTTGGAAGAACAAAGCTGCGCAAATGTGGTGTGCTCTTTAAATCAACAATGCAGTGCGGGAAATTGTATTTGTGCACAAAATGCAACAAATTGTGCAGGAAAATGCCTGCCGAAAAATTCTTGTTGTGCAGACACTGACTGCACACGAGGAAGATTTTGCGGCGCAGACAATCACTGTCATGAAAGACAAACAGAGTGCAGTTACAACCAAAATTGGGATATTCAAAAAGAAGAGTGCGCCTGTGTTTTGGGCACAAAATTTTGCGAACAACAAAAAAAATGTATTCCTTCTAGCAATTGCTGCTCGCCTTCTGATTGTACTTTGAGAAGAGATTTGTGCTTGCAGACAACATATGTTGCAAGTATTTGTTTAATTGATGACTCGATTCATTGCAAAGGCATACCTGAAGGCCAAAAAGGCATTTTTTTTGCTGCAAATGAAACTTATCGAATAGCTTTGCAAAAAATACTTGAGAATGGAAAAACTGCATTAGTAATAAATGAGAACAATCAGAGCGTGCCATTTAATACTTCACAAAAGTTAGGCCAAAATTTGAAAATAAATGTTGAGCAAATAAAACCAATGGGCGGAGTTTGCAAAACTTATCCTGATTGAAGTGTTTGGCAAAGATTTATAAACAATTTAAATTTCAAACAGCTATTATAACGCAGGAAATAAGTAAATAATAAAAAATAGTTATTTCCTGCGAATATGATAGCAGTAAACTACATTAATTAGTTGTTTACTATTGCTATCATAGATGGATATGACGGTGCAAAGCGCTTTCGTATACCGGAAACAATTCTGTTGTTTCCCTAACTTGAATAAAACATACAGAGGAACAAAAAAATGGCAAAGATGCATTCACGTAAGAAGGGACATTCAGGTTCAAAAAGACCTTTGAAAGCAGTAAAACCAAGCTGGCAAGCATTCAAAGCAAAAGAAATAGAACTGCTTGTTGCAAAACTATTAAAAGAAGGAAAAAGCCTTTCAGAAACAGGATTAATACTTCGAGATAGTTACGGCATACCAGATATTAAACAGGCAACTGAAAAAACAATGCGCCAAATTGCCGAAGAGAAAAATTTGTTAACAGAATTCCCAGAAGATATACTTGCATTAATGAAGCGATATGTTCAAATAAAAAAACATTTAGAAACATATAGACAGGATATGTCTGCGTTAAGAGGACTGCAGCTGACTGAATCCAAAATAAAACGATTAGTCAAGTATTACAAAAGCACAGGAAAAATACCAATTGAGTGGAAATTTAGAACAGAAAACATAAAAATGTATATTGGCTAATTTTTTTATTCTTTTTAATTTCTTTTTTTTAAATTTTGGTTGATTTTATTACAAAATTGGGTCTAAAACTCCGCAGCTTTGCTGCGATTGATCTGAGCCGCGAGTTTTGCATTTATTCTTAAAGAATTTTAATTATGAGGTTTAATGCATGATCCTTTTTTATTGAGAAATTAGCTTTAAAAAAAATAAATTATAATAATGATCTTGCATCGTCTATTTTTAATGCAACATCTTGGCCTTTTTTGGTTAATGTTAAGAGTTTTAGCCTTCCTTGTTTGTCAAAATTTATTAGGCCTTCTTTTTCCATGTCTTGTAAGATTTTAACAACATGAGAGTATGTACAATCAATATTTTTTGCCAGTGATGATGCATAAACTTCTGATTTTGAGTTTTTTAGTTCGACTAACATCATTGCTGGTTTTTCTCTGAACAAAGTCTTAAAAATTTCTTTGTTTTTCACTTGACCACCCCAAACTATTCAATAAAATCTTTATGTTATGAGATATATTTAAACTTTTCGTTGAATTTTTTTTAAATCCAACAATAATTTAAGGGTGTTGTTTCTATATAAACCTTACGAAATTTTGGGTTTTGAGTCGATGTTTTGCAGTTTAATTTTGTTTTTGAACTTTTTTATTTTTTTTAAAACTGGACAGTTTTTAGAAATTTTATTTTAATCGTGTTGTTTTTCGTCGACAAAATTATTGCAGAATTTAATTTTGGATTAATAAGATTTTTAAACAAATACTATTTTATTTTTTTAAATGGCGCAAAAAATCCAAAAAGTATTGGTTGGCTGTCCCACATATGACGGACAAAAACATTGTATAGATCGATTCATGCATGCACTAAAAAAGTTAACTTATAAAAATTTTGATGTGTTATTCGTCGATAATTCTGAAACAGATGAATTTGCTCAAAGAATTAGAAAAGAAGGATATGAAGTTATTCGAAATCCAATTGCTGAAGAAAAAATTGTGCGAATAGTTAGCAACAGAAACAAAATTATTGAGCGAATGCTCTTGAAAAAATATGATTGTTTATTTTTTGCAGATACTGATGTTTTGCTGCCAGAAGATGCGATTGAGAATTTATTAATTGTAAACCAAGCAATTGTTAGCGGGGTTTATTTGAGCGGGCTTAAATTTAGCGAGGGGATTAAAATAGCGCCAGTTCTTTATGATTTTTCAGAACAAGAAGATTATGTGCAGATAGTGCCAATGAATGAAGTAATGGATGATAAAATTTTTGAAATTGCTGCTTGCGGCTTTGGGTGCTGCTTAATAAAACGTGAAGTGATTGAAAAAGTAAAAATAAGATACAGCGAAAAAAGCAAAGGCGGAGAAGATTTGTTGTTTTGCAATGACGCGAGAAAAAACTTCGGATACAAAACTGTTGTAAACACTGCAGTTAAATGTGTTCATATGACGCCTGCAGGTGATGTGGAATTCCCTGCAGGACTTGCGAATTTTTCTTTAGAATATGATATGCAGTAATAAAGTTTATAAGAGCCACACCCTATTAATTTGTCGACAGCCTCGTCGTCTAGCGGTCAAGGATAGCAGGCTCTGGTTCAGCAAAAAAGTTGAAGTGAACCCTGTTGACCACGGTTCGAATCCGTGCGAGGCTATTTTTAATTTTGGAAAAACATAATAATGAGTGCACTACTGCTAAAGTAATGATTCGTGAAAGTTTTTGCTTCTTGCCAAAAATAAGAGAGAAAAAAGAACAGCAGTTGTGGAAATTAGGAATAACTGATTGGAACTCATTTATTGAAACAAAAGATATTGCAGGAATTGGAGACTGTGTAAAACAACAACACAACGAATTGCTTCAGACTGCAAGACAAAAATTATGGGAAGAAGATGTTTTGTGGTTTGCAAAAACCATGAAGCAAAAGGATCATTGGAGATTATACAACAAATTCAAAGAAGATGCAGTATATCTTGATATTGAAACAGATGGGTATTATGGCGGCATAACTGTTGTTGGCCTCTATGATGGCAATCAAACAATGAGTTTTGTGCGTGGAGTAAATCTTGACAAAAGATTGCTTGAACAACAATTAGCAAAATACAAAATGGTTGTAACATTTAACGGCGCAGCATTTGATTTGCCAGTAATTAAAAGATATTTTAATATTTCTTGCAATGTGCCTCATGTTGACTTAAGATTTGTGTGCCAAAAAGCAGGCTTTTCTGGGGGGCTAAAACAAATTGAAAAAGATTTAGGAATAAAAAGAGCAGATGAAGTTGTTGGAGTAACAGGGAGTGACGCAGTAACATTATGGCAACAATTCCGCGAAACAGGAAATAAAGAATATTTAGACTTAATTCTAAAATATAATGAAGAGGACATAATTAATTTGCCAATAATTGCAAATAAAGTTATTCCATCTCTTTGGAATTCAATAAGAAAGTCTTAGAAAAATAAAAAAAAGAAACCCCGCAAAGGGGCCTCTTAAAATTTGCCTTCACCAATGCGTTTGGTTGGGGGTGGTATTAATGAAGGCAAAGAAAGTGAGCCATACTTATTTTTAATTAAGTATCTCGATGCCTAGTTCGTCATTAATTTCTTTGACTGCGGCAGTTTTGTTTTGAGAGTTGTACTCTGTTTTGCCGACAATCCAAGGAGACTTGACGCCAGTAATAATTGTCATTACCATTAATTTTCCTTTCATATCTTCACTTACTCTTGCGCCCCAGATAACGTTTGCATCATCTGCTAGTGTTTCTGTTACTTTTTCTCCAACACGATTGATTTCATCAAGCGTCATATCAGGGCCGCCCCAGACATGAATTAATGCGCCACTTGCACCTTCATAGTTTATGTCAAGCAATGGATTTTCAAGAGCGCCTCTTACTGCTTCATCAACGCGGTTGTTTGTATCTGAACTTCCAACGCCAATTGCTGCAACGCCTCCATTTGTCATTATTGCTTTAACGTCTGCAAAATCAAGATTAACAAGGCTTGGCATTGCAATTGTTTCAACAATTCCTTTAATCATTGTTGCAACTAGTTCGTTTGCAACAGCAAATGCTTGTTGAATTGGCAAGTTGCCTGCAATTTGAACAAGCCTATTGTTGTCAATTACAATTACTGTGTCGCAGCCTTTTCTTAATTGGTCAAGGCCAAATTCTGCGCGCTCTATTCTTGCACGTTCAATATTAAATGGCATTGTTACTGTGCCAATAACTATTGCACCCATATCTTTTGCAAGTTGTGCAATGACGGGAGCAGAACCTGTTCCTGTTCCTCCGCCCATACCTGCACAAACAAAAACCATATCAGAACCTGACAAACAGGTTTTTAGTTCATTCATGCTTTCTTGTGCTGCTTGAGCGCCTCTTTGAGGAAATCCGCCACAGCCAAGACCGCGAGTTAATTCTTTACCAATGATGAATTTTTTATCAGCTTCAGAAATTTTTATGTGTTGCTGGTCAGTGTTGCACGCAATTATTTCTGCACCTTTTACTCCTCTTTTGTACAGCCAGGTAACCATGTTGTTTCCTGCACCGCCAGAACCAATTACTTTTATATTTGCCTGACCTACTTTTAGACCATCAAAAGTAGTCTCTTCATATTTGTTTTCCCCACCGAATACAAAATCTGCCATATGGCTCCCCCCTTTTTTATTTTTGTTTGATCAAGTATATTTTTGAAAAATATACTTTACAGTAGCGAAAAGCTTATTAGTAAGCTTTGTTTTCTACTTTCTTAGAAGACGTTTGATGTGATTACGCCAATAATCATATTAAATACAAACAAAAGATGCGTTTAACTAATAACGCCAATTTCGAACTTTAAACACACAACATTTAACACGGGTTCGCCAAAACTCGAGTTAAAAATTTCTATTTTTTATTATTAATACTAACTATATAAATGTTTTTATTATTGGAAATATATATTAGAAAAGCGAAATTAATTTTATCGACGACAAAAAATTTGGGGGAGAAAATGAGTATGAAAAAAACAACAAATTACGTAACTATTTTTTTGATTTTATCAATTGTGTTTTTAGCATCATGCTCAGTAAATAAAAATGACGATAAAGGTGACAATATGGAAACAAAAATATTAATAGAAACAACAATGGGAAATATGAAAGCAAAGCTATATGATGATAAGGTTCCTGCAACAGCAGATAACTTCAAAAAACTAATAAATAAAAAATTTTATGACGGCACAATATTTCATCGAGTGATAAGTAATTTTATGATACAGGGCGGAGACCCTACCGGAACAGGCAGAGGCGGGCCAGGATATATGATTAAAGATGAATTTCACCCACAATTAAAACACACCAAAAAAGGCCTTCTTTCAATGGCAAACTCAGGCCCAAATTCAGGAGGCTCACAATTTTTTATAACACTTGTTCCAACACCCTGGCTTGACGGCAAACACGCGATATTTGGCGAGGTTGTAGAAGGAGTAGATGTTCTTGAAAAAATAGGCGCAGTTGAAACAGGCAATGAAGATAGGCCATTAAAAGAAGTAAAAATAATAAAAATTAGTGTTGTTTGAAAATCAGATAGGAATAAAGCCAACTTGCTCAAGAATCTTATCAATATTCCTGTCACTTGAAACAGCAAGAATTAATGGCAGATTATTTTGATCATAAACAAAAGGCTCCAATTTTTCAAGAATATCGATTTCGTGATCTGTTGATGGTCTTAGTATTTGACGTGTAAGACAATATTCATAGTCTCTTGAGCTTTCAAAACAAGTTGCATATAATTTTTGCAGGGTTTTATCTTGTGACATTAGCCCTTGATTTATTGCTCTTGACTTTGCTATTGCAAAAGCACTTTTTTCATTAACTTGAACGAGGCCTACAAGATTTGTTTCAAATAATTTTTCACCTGCATAAATATATCCTTTTGCAGTATTTTGTGTGGTCATATTTGTAAAGAAAATAAGGCAGACTTATAAAATTTAGGGGTCACAATGTTTTTTTAACTGCATCTGCTATATGTTGTAAGAATACATTTGGCCGGTCTTTAATTTGTTTAGCCATATGGTCATGCCATAATTTCGCATAACCTTGAGGCTCATGAGTTATTTCTTTGTTGCTCGTATACAAAATAACCTGTTTTTCAACAGCAAGCGCTTCAAGAGCACTATGTTTTAATGCAATTCCTTTAAGACGAACTTCCACATCAAGAAAATTGCCAGGCATATCTTCACATTTTAATCCACCATTGTTCCAATGATACTCTACTGTTCTAATGTGTAACTTATAGCCGTTTGATTCAATATCAGAATTAAATTCATTTAAGTGAGTATAATCTTTTGGTAATGTCATAATTCTGCAAAATTTGAAAGTTATATTTAAACCTGCTGTTCAGCAATGTTTTCAAGAGTAATAAACCCATTATTTTCAAGAATTTTATCAACACTTCTGTTACTAGATATTGCCAAAACAACAGGAATATTTTCACAATTTATGATGTATTTGCGCGCAACATCAAGTATTTCAATTTCATCAACAGATGCCTTGCAAAACCTTTTTCTGTGATCATAAAAACATTCAAATCCTTCATAGCTTCTAAAACAATTGCCAGTCAAAGAAGGAGTTTTTTCAGGATGAATCATTACTACTTTTTCAAAAACTTCTTTTTGAGACTTTCCAAAAGCGCTGTCGTTATCAACATAAATATCACCTTGTGTTTCACAAATAAAATCATCATTTAGCCTAATAAAACCTTTTAGCATCAAATCACACTCGCATAATTTCGTATTCTTTCATGTGCGAATCTTTGTATTTAATCTCTTTTTTATTTGTATCCATGATGACTTGAATTATTGAACCAAATCCAGTTCCTTTTGCAAATTTAGTGATTGGAACTTTTACTTTGTTGTCTTCTAAAATATGTTCAATTGTATCATTGTTTTTTAGAAGATGTCCTGCTCGTTGCAATCTTGCGCAAGGTTCTTTACTAAAAATTGTGCCATTTAAGATGTGGTTTGTGTGTGCAAAACATTCTTCTTCATATTTTGTGATTCCTTTAGGGCAGGATTCAATATCAATTGTGTGTTTGGGATCACATAAGAGAAAATTTGCAGGTGATGTTTTTTCAACTTTATTTAGGTAATCTAATACTTCTGTTATTGTTTTGTGGCGTAATATGTTTCTTCTCAAATGTGAAATAGGAATGCCGGATTGTACTTTTCCGCCAATATAATTTGTGCAAAATGCAAGGTTTTGATTCATCCCAATTAAACACAAATAAGGCGGCATTGTGATGTACAAGCAATCTGCTTCCCTAACTAATGCAAGCTCAACTGTGAAAAAATCTAGTGTTTGGCCAACACAACCATTTTTTGCAATAGCTGTGCAGCCAAATGAAAGCCCGCCATTCAAATCAAGAGCTTCATCACCACAATTTATGCCTTCAACTGTTTTAATAGAAAGTCCTGTGATGTTTGCAATGTTTTTGATTAATTCTTTATTTGCATCAGGAATTTCGAAGCCAGAGTCACATAGATTTTCTGCACTTGTTCTAAAAATTCTTTCAAATAATTTTACATTCGTGTATGCTTTCCTGCAATATTCATCTAAACCTTCTTTTGTGCTAAAATCAAAATAAGATATTTGCGTCATTATGAAATTTAAAATATAAATTATTTAAGAAACTATTGTTTTATTTTTTCAAACGTTTTTTGAATAAGTTCTTTTCCTGATTTAATTGCTTTTTGAACATGTTCAGAATAATGCTCCATAAACGCAGCAATATCTCTTATTCTGTTTCCCCATTTTTCAATAAATACAACATTTTCAATTGGAAACTTTGGAGGCTCAGCAGGATGTTCATCAGAATATCCAAGCGTTACAACAACCTGAGGAATAACATCTGGCGGAATATTAATAGCACTTCTTAACATATCCTCATGAAAAGCGCTAACCCAGCAAGCACCAAGCCCTTGGTCATTTGCTGCAAGCACCATATTTTGAGCAACAGCTGCGCAATTTTGAATAGAATACATTTTTCTGCCACGCTCACCATAAAATCTTTCACTTTTTTCTGGCTGAGCACAAACAATAATATGAACAGGGGCAGACTCCATCCAATACTGTTGAAGACAAGCTTCTGAAATCTTTCTTCTCGTTTCAAATTCTGTTACAAGAATAAACTTCCAATCTTGCAAATTTCCGGCAGACGGCGCACATCTGCCTGCTTCAAGAACATTGCCTATTTTTTCAAACTCAAGAGGAGTATCTGCATACTTTCTTATGCTTCTTCTAGTTTTTATACACTCAAGAGTTTCCATTACAATAGATACAGGAAATAGTAGTATTTATAGATTACTGCCAACAGCTGGCGAACTGTGTTTAGTCAATGATTTTGTAGAAGTATACTTTGTGCAGTTATTATGAATATTTTATTAAGTGATTATTTTTTGTTTGTATTGTTCAAAGAATTGTTCAGGCAATAAATGTAACGCTTCACCTAAAAATATTCTAACGGTATATTTTCCTTGAACGTCGCTTCGTTTATTTACTTCTTTAAATTCTGTTTCTGCTGTTTTAATCGCACTTTCAAGAGCGCCTTTATAAGTTATACTAATATCCTTTTCACCTTCAGGCGCCCAATGTGAATAAATTCCAACAAGATATTTTGCATTATTCAAACTTGTTTTGGCAAGAACATCTAAAGATTGATTGCATGCTTCAATTTTTTGTTTCGCGCCTACAATTTCTGTACGCAAACTTTCTCTAAGATATTTTTTTAATTGTGCATTTTGCATATCTTGCGTTGTTTTCGAGAAATATATAAATGTTGTGCCATTTTGACACGTAAACATTTTTAAACACTTCAAAAAGAACTAATTAAAATGCAATACTTAGCACTTGTTGAATTATACAAACAGCTTGAAAGCACAACAAAAAGACTGCAAAAAACAAACAGCATTTCGCAGTTCTTAAGCAAAATTGAAGACAAAGACTTGCGTGAAACAATGCTATTAATTCAAGGCAGAGCATTTCCTGTTTGGGATTCAAGAACAATAGGAATTGCAGACAAAATTCTTGCAAAAGCAATAGTGCTCTCAACAGGGCTCACTCAAGAAAAAGTAGAGCAAATGTGGAAAGAAACAGGAGATTTGGGTGATGCTGCTGCAAAATGCATTGCTGCAAAAAAACAAGCAACATTATTTTTTCAGCCATTAACTGTTTTAAAAGTATTTGAAAACCTGCAAAAAACAGCATTAATGGAAGGCGACGGAACAGTAGACAGAAAAATTCAGTTAATATCTGAATTGTTAACAAGTGCAAATTCAGATGAAGCAAGGTATATAGTTCGAATATTTCTTGAAGACTTAAGAATAGGTGTGGGGGAGGGAAGCATAAGAGACTCAATTGTTTGGTCATGCTTTGGGCGCGAAATAGGAATAACATATTTGGAACAAGAAAACGACATTGCACTCGATGATGAACAAAGAAAAAAGTATGATACTTATTCAACAATCGTGCAAGAAGCATATGATTTAACACACGATTTCGCACAAGTTTTAATGCTTGCAAGAAAAGGAATTGCAGCATTGCAAACAATTAATTTAGAGCCAGGAAAACCATTCAAAGTAATGCTATACCAAAAAGTTGCAAGCGTTAGCCAAGCATTTGAAGCAGTAGGCAGGCCTTGCGCATTTGAATACAAATATGATGGGTTTAGACTTCAAATACACAAACAAAACAAAAAAATAACGCTTTTTACAAGAAGACTTGAAGACGTCACAAAACAATTTCCTGATGTTGTCGAACTTGTTGTTGCAAATATTAAATGTGAATCTTTTATTATTGATGCAGAAGCAGTAGGAATAGATATGATTTGTGGAAAATACATTGCATTTCAAAATATTTCACAAAGAATAAAAAGAAAATATGACATTCAAGAAACAGCAAAAAAATTTCCAGTTGAATTAAATGCATTTGACTTGCTTTATTGTGATGGGAAATCATTAATTCAAGAACCATTTTTTAAAAGAAGAGAAATATTAAAATCCATAATTTCTCAAAAAGAAAAACAAATCCTGCTTGCAGGACAACAAATAATAAATGAAGAAAAAATTGCAGAAGAATTCTACAAAAAATCATTATCCTTAGGATTTGAAGGGGTAATGGTTAAAAATTTAAATGGGATTTACAAGCCAGGCTCAAGAGTTGGGTATGGCGTTAAATTAAAGCCAGTAATGGAAACACTTGATGTTGTTATTGTGAGCGCAGAATGGGGAGAGGGCAAAAGGTCACAATGGCTTAGCAGTTTTACAGTTGCGATACGTGATGAAAACGAAAATATGCTTGAAATAGGAAAAGTTGGAACAGGAATAAAAGAAAAAGAAGAGGGAGGAGTTAGTTTTTCACAATTAACAGAAGCTTTAAAACCATTTATTACTAAAACAGATGGAATGAACGTGTTTTTTAAACCTGCAATAGTTATTGAAGTTGCATACGAAGAAATACAAGCGTCAACTACTTATAATTCAGGATATGCATTAAGATTTCCGCGCTTTGTGCGATTAAGAGAAGACAGAAGCGCTCAAAATATATCTGAAAAAAAAGATGTTGAACAATTGTACCAAAAACAAAGAGGAAGAGACGCACTATGAAAACACCAAAAGTACTAGTTGCCTGTCCAATAATTGACAGAAACAAGTATTGCTCTGAGAAATTCATTAATTGCTATACCTCATTAACTTATCCAAACAAAGAATTATTGCTGGTTGATAATTCTGCAACAGAAGAGTTTTATGATGAACTCAAAGAAAAAAAACTAAATGTGATTAGGGGAAAACATTTTAAAAATGCAGTTGAAGCAATAGTTTATAATAGAAATGTTGTTCGAAGCTATTTTCTTGCAAGAGATTATGATTACTTATTTAGTTTGGATTCAGATGTTATTTGCGAGCCTGATGCAATTGAAAAATTAATGAAACATCAAAAAGAAATTGTCACAGGAATTTATTACAGCGCAAAAATAGAAAATGGAATTGCTGTTGCAAAGCCAATGCTTTTTGTGCGATTAAGTGATTCTGAATTTAAAGAAGTAATTTCAAAAGAAGAGTATAAAAAACAACTTGAACAAGGACTAAAAAGAGAGGACATTTTTCGCCAACTAAATCGTGAAGAAGTAATTGAGCCGAAACTGATTCAAGTTGTTGTTGCAGGACTTGGTGTTGTTTTGATAAAAAGAAATGTGCTTGAAAAAGTAGCGTTTAGGTTTGATTCTGCGATTAAAGCAACAGATGACTTTTTCTTTTTTGTTGACACAGAAAAAGCAGGATTTGAGCTTTATGCAGACACAACAGTAAAATGCAGCCATTTGCATGGCGGAAGAAAACCTTAAATAGCTAAAATCAATTAATTTTATTATGCGAATCTTTATTGTCAGACACGGACAAACAAAATGGAATCTTGAAAAAAGAGCGCAATATGATAAACCAGTGCCGTTGAATAAAACTGGCAAAACACAAGCAAGTATTTTAGCACAAAATTTTAAAAATGTTCACCTCACGCATATTTACGCTTCACCAACAGTTCGAACAATGCAGACCGCACGCATAATTGCAAAATTTCATAGACTTAAAGTAATTGCTGGCATCAGTTTTATTGAGCGGAATCCTGGAGAACTTGTTAGTTTATCAGAGACAGAAATTCGCCAAAGAATTCCAGATCTCGAACAGCAAAGAGTAAAAAATGGTATTGATTGGAGGCCGCCGGGCAAAGGCGGTGAAACAATACGCGAACTTCAAAAGCGTGTTAATCTGGCATTCAAAAATTTGTTGAAGAAACACAATAAAGATGACGTTATTTTGCTTGTCACCCATGCAGCTACAATAAAAAGCATTGTCCATAATGTCCACGATGGAAAACCAGAAGATTTTTTTCACGCAAAAGCTTTTGAAAACGCAGAAATTGTAGAAATAGAATGCGATGGCAAGCAGTGCAAGGTTTTGGATAAAAGTTTATAAAGCGTTTACTGCTAATGAGAATTATTATTTGCCCCTGTAGGCTAACTTGGATAGACTGCGAGGTTGCGGTCCTTGATATCTGGGTTCGAATCCCAGCAGGGGCGTTTGGTTTCCTGGAGAATACATAGTTATTATTTTGAACGGTAGTACATACTTGTATGGCGTGTGAGTTTTTGTCTTAGTTTTTCGATGTAGGTTTATAAATATCTATTATTTACTTTGTATATGCCTCGTGATGATAAAGAAAAAAAAGAAATTACTGTGCATTCAGATTTTGAAAGAATGCTAGAATTATACCATAAAAGAGATTGCCCTTTACTTGCTGATGTAAAAAATTTATTCTTTATTTTATTGTATGGTTTAGACTGGCCAAATGGACCTTCTAAGGAAGAATTTGTAAAGAAATTTGATGAACTTGCTGAATCGATTAATCTCTCAGTCACTGATTACTTAGATATTCTAAAACAATATCCTTCAAGAACTTATGCAGAACACTCGGGGAATGGTTTAGAGAATGTTATGGTGCGTATGTACTCGGCTTGTTTTAAAAGAGTTGCATCAGCAAATGGTTGGGACAAATTAGATGACAGGGATATTGGAAAAATCGCACACAAAATTGGCGTGGATACATTAACATTAGACACTTTGCTTGATAGATTACACACAAGCGACCCTATATTTTTGTTTGAAGCAGTACAAAAAGAGTTTCTTAAGCCACAACGTAATTTAAATTTCCAGTTAATTAATGATTATTTGAATGCGCTTGTTGACAGAATAATGGATAGCGCGTATGAAGCAGATGTCGTCAAAAAAATCTATGGTGGAATAGTTATTCCAAGAAAGATTGACCGAAAGGAATGTACAGACGCAAAAGTGCCTTCAAAACAAGCGGATCAAATTGTTGAAGATGAAACTTATCTATTATGCAAGTTTACATCGACTCAAATTAGAGGAAACCCTGTTGGTTGGTTGTTGCGAAGTTGTGCTCAACATTATGGTGAATATTTGTCTGATTATAATGATAAGATTATTGAAAGTTGGGGGAAATATGTTGAGGCGAAAAAAATGCCTGTTATTGTAGCATTCTCTCAATTTGCCCAATTTATGATTATGGCTGATGGTTCTGAGCAAAGATTACGTGCTGTGACCAGTATGATTGACAAAACATTGACGGTGTTAGAGAATCAATCTCGTGTGAAATACAAAACCGAGATTGAAACTGTTATTGAATCACTAGTTGGTATTTGCGTCTCTTGTGCTAATATCGATAATGCGCCTCAAGAAGCAAAAAAAGTAGCGCGCAATCATTATAGTTCTCTAAATAATATGCCTGCTGCGAGAAGATATTTAGACTAATTTGTAGTTTTTATTTTTTTCATTGTGAGTTATTTCTATTATTATTTTGTTGCGATCTCACATGTTGGGGTTCGTGCTCAGAAAATTATTTAAATTTTCTGGCACCCCTCGTGATACGCACTTCGCGGAATCCCTGCAGGTGCTAATTTTTTAGAAATTAATATAAACGGTTATTAATCCGCGACTATTATGAATTCAAAACTTAGTTTAATCGTGCTAAAAACAGAATACAAAGAACGACTAAAAGAATTTTATGAAATACTTGGCCTGCAGTTTACCCAAGAAAAGCATGGTGATGGGCCGGTTCATTATTCTTGCGAATTTGATGGATTAGTTTTAGAAATTTATCCTGGAAAATCAAGCAAAAGCCCAATGCTCGGATTTAATGTTGATTCAATAGACGCAATAGTTTCTGCATTTGAGCAAAAAGGCGTGCAAGTAAAAAAGTTAGTCAGTCAAGATAGCTATGCAAAAAAAGCAGCAGTTTACGACCCTGATGGGCGCACAGTTTTTCTTTCACAAATAAAATCTTGACTTTTGTGTTTTACATATGAAATATGCAAAAGTCAAGGAATTTGGAGTTTTGCACAATAACCTGAATACAAAATTCAAAACTCCAAAAAATAATAGGTTTAAATATGATGTTTCGCTTAGACATTTAATGAATATAGAAGATAGGATAAAAGAATTGGCCAAAAAAGGATTTTTAGTATTTTCGTCATTTCCAGTTAAATGGTGGGATTCTGAAGTGTATCATGATTCATATCTTGCACAAAAGTACTCAGATGGTGATTTGCAATGGCAAAAATGGGCAGAAGAATGCGTTGAATCTGCAGCAATAACACCAGAAGATATTGTTGCAGATTTAGGTTGCGGTACAGGTGCTGCAACACAAAAAATTCTTCATAAAAAACCAGAATTAGTTTACGCAATTGAACCTGCCAAAGCAATGCTTGATGTTTTTAAAACAAAAATTCAAGGGCAAGTTAGAATAACTCAAGGAAGCATTGATGAACTAGCAGCTTTAGAGCGTCCTGTTGCAAATAAAATTATTTCCCATGGCGTTTTTGTTGCAGTCAAGGACAAGTTAGAATTTTTAAATAAAATATACTCTTATTTGCCCCAAAATGGGCTATTTGTTTTTACAATTGAGGATTGGCATAGCGCTTTTGGCGGAATTTCATTGCAAGAATCAGAAATTGGGTGCGCAGAATTTGTATACGAAAAAACAGGCCAAAAAATGCCGATTACAACATCAGAATGCCCTTATTTTGATTTCAAAAAAACAAAAACATTAATTGAAAAAGCAGGGGCTGATATTTTAGAGTATAAAGTAAAAGAACAAATAACTTCTGCAGATAGATATGTAAAAGCGCACCAAGGACTGTATTCCAAGTTTGTTCTATCTGCAATAAATGAGTTTTATGCAGACAAAAAAATAGTTTTATTGGCACAACACTTGTTTGTCACAAGAAAAAAGGCGAAATGATGGAAAAATTTGATGAATTACTAATTAAAGCTCAAAAAGTGTATCTGCAAAATTTTAAAGCAGAAACATGCTTTGAGCGCGCAATATTTTTTAGCTGGGATTGCAGCATAAAAGACTGCGGTTTTTGTTACATGAGCGCGCATACAAAAAGACAAAGTTCAACTAAAATTGCAAGGCGCTCAACAGAATCAATGCTTGCAGAAGTAATTTTGTGCAAAAAATTAGGGTGGGAATTAGGATTTGTGTCTGGCGGAATAAACGCGTTTACTCAGCCAGAACTAAAAGAATTACTAGAAAAAATTTCAATAACTTATGGCCAAAAAGTGTGGCTAAACGCAGGGGCAATACCCTTGCTAAGACTTGAAGAACTAGCTCCTTTTTTAAAAGGTGTTGTAGGCTCAATTGAAACAATAAATCAAGAATTACACAAAAAAGTTTGCCCATCAAAACCAACACTGCCTTATGAACAAATGTTTGAATCTGCAAAAAAATTAGGATTAAAAAGTGCTATGACATTTATAATCGGGCTTGGCGAAACAATTGAAGATTTTGAAGACTTAAAAAAATTTATTCAAAAACACAGCATAGATAAAATACACTTTTACAGCTTAATTCCTCATAAAGGCACCATGTTTGAAAACGCAAAAATTCCAAGCGCACAATATCAAGCAGAATGGATTGCAAAAACAAGAATAGAATTTCCAAAACTCGACATTCAATGCGGAATATGGGCTGATAGAGCTGACAGAATAAATCTGCTTTTAAAAGCAGGAGCAAACACAATATCTAAATTTCAAGCAATAACAAAATTTGGAACTCAAATTGCCCACAAAATAGAAGAACAAGCAAAAAAAGCACAAAGAAAATTCAATGGAACACTAACAAATCTTCTTCAAATAAATGTTGACCAAGAAATTGAAGAGTTGCCTTTTGAAAAAGAATTAAAACAAAAAATAAAGAAAAAATTAGTAGAGTATATTGAAATAATGAAAAAATCTGCGCAAAAATGAGAGAAGTAAAAGTCGAACAAAAAACTGAAGAACACTTTATAGATTTGGCAATTGATACTCTTGATAAAAACAAACAAGCGCTAGTTTTTGTAAACTCAAAACGCTCTGCAGAAAAATGTGCAGAAGAAATAGCAAAAACAATAAAAATTGAAAAAGAAGAACATTTGAGATTATCAGAAAAACTTCTAAATGTGCTTTCAAAGCCAACAAAACAATGCGAAAGACTTGCAAAATGTGTGCGAAAAGGAATTGTTTTTCATCACGCAGGGTTGCATGCTGAACAAAAAGAAATAATAGAAGATGCATTTAGAGAAGGAGTAATTAGAATAATTTGCTGCACGCCAACACTAGCAGCAGGACTTGATTTACCTGCGTTTCGAGTAATATTAAAAGACCTAAAAAGATATGCAGAATATCGCGGGCTAACTTACATCCCTGTTCTTGAATATTTACAAATGGCAGGCAGAGCAGGCAGGCCAAAATTCGATGTTTTTGGGGAAGCAATAGCCATTGCATCAACAGAAAACGAGTCTGATGTAATATTTGAAAAATATGTGCGCGGAGAGCCTGAAGAAATTTATTCAAAACTTGCGGTGGAGCCTGTTCTTAGAATTTATCTCCTTTCATTAATATCCTCTGAAGTTGTTCAAACACAAAAACAAATAGAAGAATTTTTTTCAAAAACATTTTGGGCACATCAATTCAAAAATGTCGACAAACTAAACGACATTATTCACAAAGTTTTGAATTTGCTTATCTGCTGGGAGTTTGTTTTGGTAAATGAACAAGGATATTTTGCAACACTAATCGGCAAAAGAGTGGCACAGCTTTACGTAGACCCACTAACAGCAAATAATTTTATTTCTGCACTAAAAAAAACAAGCACAACTGAAATAAAACCGATATCTTGGATTCAACTAGTTTCGAATACTCTTGAAATGAGGCCATTATTGCGCGTAAAAGCAAAAGAATACGAAACACTGCAAAACAATTTGCTTGCTTGCTGTGCACATTTACTTCAAAAAGAACCAGACTCGTTTGACCCTGACTATGAAGATTATCTGAACGCATTTAAAACATCAACAATGCTAAATGACTGGATAGAAGAAAAAGATGAAGAAATGCTTTTGGAAAATTATGATGTAAGACCTGGCGAAACAAGAGTTAAATTAAAGACTGCAGACTGGCTGCTTTACGCGCTTTGTGAATTAGCTGCGCTTTTGCAGCAACACAATATGATAAAAGAAATAGCAAAAACAAGAATGAGAATCCAATATGGAGTCAAAGAAGAATTATTAGCACTTCTAAGACTTGAAGGCGTTGGGCGTGTTAGGGCAAGAAAGTTGTTTAACAATAAAATAAAAGATTTGGGAGATGTTAGGAGTACAACACTTGAACAATTATCTTTAATAGTTGGAAAAAAAATTGCGCAAGATATTAAACAACAAGCAGGCGAAAATAATTAATCATCAAAAAAACAAGGCTCTATTAATTCCTTGATATTTTCTTTTTGAATTGGCGCGGGAAAATAAGTTGCCATCGCATATTCTGCTCTAAACTCAAGAATTCTTGAGCTAATATCAATGCCTGCTTTTTTTGCGCAAAATTCTGCGCGATACAATAAATGCCAAGTGTTGCCACACCAGCCTTCTTTGATAGATGATTCAGCGCATTTAAAATATCTTTCAATTCCATTACGGTATGCTAAATTTATTAGAGTGCTTTCCCACCAATAAACAGAGCAGGGGGGAAATTCTTTATTATTTATTTTTTTGTGTAATTCTTTTATACTATTAAAAGCGTTTACTGCACCAGGAACATATCCTTCATCTGCGGATTTTTTTGCGTTTTCTAACAAATTGTTAGTTTCGATCATGCCCGCAATATATTTTATATAACTTAATTCACCATCTGAAATTGGAAGTTCGCACTCAATTGCGCGTTGTTTTGCTAAATTAAGCTGCGATGACACATAATCAAAATTTCCTGTCTTGCTTGATTGTCTTGCGTTGTTTAGTATTTCTTCTAATCTTTGGTGTGCGTTAGGCTCAAAAATTTTGACTAAAACTCTGTTTATTAAACCCATTGAATGTACTTTTGCCAGTGGATTTAAAAGTATTTCGATTTATCTGATTGTTGTGGCACAAATAAAAGAACCAAGCAAAGCAAAATTAATTGTTGGCTTGATGTATTCAAATGACCAAATTCTTGCTCGAGCATTATACTGCCTTGTACAACAATTTGGACCAATACAAATCAATGGGCCTACAATCGAATTTAATTTCACAAAATATTATGAAGAAGAAATGGGGGAATTGCTCAAAAAAACATATATTGCATTCACGGCGCCAATAAAAATAGAATCACTCCCTGAAATAAAACAATTCACGAACAAAATAGAATGTGATTTAAGCAAACAAGAAAAACGCACAATAAATATTGATCCTGGATATGTTACTGTAAATCAAGTTGTTTTGGCTAGTGCAAAAGAACATCCTCATAGAATATATTTGTCTTGCGGGATTTATGGGCAAATTGTGCTTGTATTTTGTAGAAATGAATGGATTCCTGTTGAAAAAACATTTGCAGATTACAAACAAAAAGAAGTTAAAGAGTTTTTGATAAGTGTTAGAAGTGATATTGTAACTATTAAACATTAACGATAACCTTCGAAATCTTTCCAGCAGGCATCTTCTTCAATTCTTTTACCTGGTAGCTTGAGCCTGTTGTGTGCGCTCTGCACAGAACCACCAATTATGTGGCCATGCATCATGTGTAGTTCTGCACCCCAAAAAACGTACTTATCTCCTGGAAATTGTTCTTCAATTCTTTCGGATAATGCTTTAAATGAAATTTTTCTTGTTGATCCATATGGTTGTACAAAACTACGCTGAAATCTTAATGTTTTTTGACTTGGTTTTTCTTTCAATGTTGAATCAACTGCAAAATGCGTTACAAAAATTCGGCCATTCCAATATGAATCATCAAGAGAAAATTTGTGAACTGTTGCTTCAACATCATCTTCGAGGAGTAAAATGTGATTAAGATTTTTGCTTTGCAAAAGCAAGTCACGTATTTTTACAAATTCTGGTCGATTCTCGTATGCATCGTTTGCCTTATAAGGTTGAACACAGATGTATGTTGTTCTTGGTTTCATGTCCATAATAAGTGGTGTAGATTTAAAAATCCGGCGCTAAGAAATCAAAAAAGTTTGTTTTGGCAATTATTAATTATTGGTTATGCATTTACGTACTCTTGAATCATCCATTTAATCACTGGTTTGTAATCAGAACCTTTAGTAAATATTGGCGGAGAAGTTTTGAATAGTTCTCTGTTTTCTGCACCAATTGGCTGAATTATTTTTTGTTTGTTGAATATAATCGCAAATCCATCCCAGCTATTTGGAAGCTGAATTTCTTCTCCATTTGGAAGAGTACACATAAGGCCATCATTTGTTTCAACTATTTTACGAATTAGTATCATTAATTCATAACTATTTGCAGGAAAATCTTTTAGATGTAAAATGCTTTTAACTTCAATAGCATTATTAATAATATCTGTGTATCTTAAATTACCGTTTACTTGAAACCTCAAAACAACCTTGTTACGCTCCTTTGAGCAGTATCCTATATCAGTAAACACTTTCGGACTAATAATTTTGCCAGAAGCGTCATGAAAATAATTGTTAGGATTTTGCGCACCAATGAGTTCAACACTGCGTGCAATCGGCCCTAATTCATTTATGTCGTCCTCAGATAATCCTGATTTAAAAGCAAGATTGACATAATACTCTAAAGGAGACCCTTCGTTAGGCATATTTTAATGTTTTACTAGATTCTTATAAAAACCTTTTTAAGCAGACAATAGTTAAAAGACGAAATAACAAGTAAAAACATGGGCCCGAATGTTAGCATCTGAAAATTCAAGCCGATTACTGACGACAAAACACTTCTTTTTTTGTTGCTCAAAAAAGCTTACATTTGCTAACTTTGTGCAAGTTTAGCATTTACACGCTTTCTAACAATCTATCAATATGAAAGACAAATTTGTTTTTAATAATTATTGTGATAGAAACAATACTTTATCGTTGCTTTAAAAAGAGAACAAGATATTTCTTAGCGTTTACACGATTTTCATCGATTTAATCCCTTGCCTATTTTTGATTATGCTTTCTAATCGGAATTTTTTCCATTGGTTGATAATTGTTTTAAAAAATATATACTTAGTAATATCAGCAATATCCCGATCATTACATTATAAAACCAACTCTCGTATGAATTGGGGTTCAAATAATTTAATCCTGCGCCTTTATCAAGAAATCCTACCCCAACAAAAGCAGTATTCGCGGTTAATAATGAAAGCATAAGTGAAACAATGTATTCTCCATCAAATTTCTTTTTTTTCATAGTATTTATCACAATACAAATAAATAAAAAAATTACGCATAACACTACCGTAACTATTTTGTCTACTATCATATTATCCTCTTTTTACGTAATACGAGTAAGAGTGCGATAAATATTCCTAACCATGCGTATTCTTTAGAAAAGAAAATACCAATTAGCACATATGCCCCTAATCCTGCAATGAAAAATAAAAGGTAGTCTTCGAACTGTAATTTTGGCATTCTTTAATTGAATAGTGGTTCGTATAAAAAGTTAATCTTTTTTAGAGTAAAAATGTATTCTTTTACTTTGTTTTTTTAATAAATTGTGCGATTTTTAGAACTTTATTTCCGTGGCCTCAGAGGCCTACAAAACGTATAAGCAGATGTTATTTCTAAAGACTTAGATTGTCGATAAGTAAAAACTAAAAATTTATTGGCAGGGGCAATGTCAGGCGGGCTTGCTCCTGCCTTTAATTTCAACAAAAATTGAGCGTTTCGCAATATAGCGATAGCTCTAAAACAATGGAGGAACACCAAAAATGTCAAACAACTTACAAAAGTATAACGCACAACAAGAATTTAGTGTAGAAAAAATCTATCAAAAATTAACGCAAGGGATAGACAAGCTAAACCCTGAAGAAGCAGTTGACGGTTTATTGACTGGTGTGGATTGTTTGAGAAAAGGAATCGCACAAATTGTAGAACGAATCTATGAAGGCGCAGAAGAAAAACAAAGCGTTGTGGTGCAGAACAAAACAGAACAATGGGCAAGAGTCACAGACCATGTAAAAGACGCAATAGAAAACGCAACAGCAAACAGTGACTATGAAAGTGTAGAAAAAAGACTACAAGACGCAACCAAAGCAACAATTGCGGCAAAAGAAAGCGTCAGCAAAATGAAATACATCAAACAAAGAGGACGAAACTATAACGCAATAAACGACTTGGTTGAGCCAATAAAAGAACTCGGCGAAAGACCTGGAAGAGATTACCAACGCCAACAGATTTTGGAAGGAGAAATTATACAATAAAAAAATTGTTGGAAGTGAACAAAGAATGGATTACAAAAAACTCAATATAGAACAGTGCGAAAAAGCAGAAGAAAAACTCACAAAGCAAGCAGTAGATTATGCCAACCTCTTTCACACACCTGAGAAAAAAGCGCAAGCAGCAAAAGATGTAATCGCAGGAATTCCAGACAAAAACATAAGATTAGCGTATGAACAACAAAAAAGTCAGCAACCAAAACCTGCAAAAAAAGAACTACCAACACAATACGCAAGTGCAAAAAACTTGGTTGTTTTGAAAGCCACAATTCATTGTCTGCGAAAAGAAAATGAAAGTATTGACAATAAAATAAAAGCACACTTTAAGAATGTAGGTGAAGTGCGTGAGAATCTTGAGACTTGTTGGCAGGAATTAAGCACAGAATGTTACACGCTTGACCAAAAAATTTCGAAGTGTGAAAGGAAATTAGGTTATTTGTTGTTTGAACAATCAAAGAAAACAACAAGAACATTATTGCTTGCTCTTGCACTGAGTTTGCCTTCACTTTATGCCTGTTATGAATTAGGTAAACAATCGAACACTTGCATCAACCAAACATATCAAGCAGTGAAAAACTTGTTAAAATAAGTTGAGGACTGAACAAAATGAAAGATAACAAACGTAGCGATAGCTATCAAAAAAACAAGTATCATCGAGACAAAAAAAGAATTTGTCCAACATGTTTGATGAACTTCATTCGAGACCCTGACGAAAAACTCTGCGAAGAATGCATCAATGACATTTGCGATGGACTCATAGACGAGATGGAAGATGAAGAACAAAAAGGTGAGCAAGTATGAAACGCAAAGAAATTTTTGTTTTGAACTGGCTTTTTGCCAGCCTTTACTTTCCAACAAGTATTTTTTTATGGTTTTTGAAACCAACAGGAACGTTCATTGGCGTATTGATAGTGGGGCTTGTGTTTCACATAATCCTCACTATTTTGTTAGTGTTAATGCTTTTTACTGAGACACAAAAACAAACGACAAAAACAGAAATTATTACGCCAAAAGAAAGACGTGCTTACAAAAAGAAAAACAAACAGGAGGTGGAAAACAATGAAGAAGAAAAAATTGGTATTGGCATCGAGCCAAAACCAGAAATGCGCACCGATGTTAATCTTGACCAGCTTAATGATGATACTGATGATGAACTTGACTAATGCATTACCACCACCGCCATCATCAAGCGACACTGCAAATTTCAACCAAATACTACTTCCGGTATGGCAAGTTTACAATTTTATCAAGTATTTGGCGACAGCTCTTGCGATGTTATTTTTAGTTTTTACGGGCATTACTTATGTGACGAGTGGTGATGATGTGATGAAACGAGAAAATGCAAAACACACAATTGGTTACATAATTTTTGGGCTGATAATAATACTTGGCGCGCCGTACATAATACAAATGTTCACAGGATAAAAGGTGCACTAAAATGAAATGCACAATTTACAATCTTGCTGACTGCATTGTTGCAAAAACTCAAGATTTTATCTTCGAACTAATTAATACACCAATAAGACCTTTAGTATCAGCAGTCAAACAATTACTAATTCAGGCACCTAACGCTGAAGTCTTTGGTACATTATGGGCGCTCATCGTGTATATTCTTAGCATATTTTATGGCATATTTATTATTTTTGCAGGGCTGAACTTTATAATTTCATCAACAAATCCGCAAAAACGTGAGATGGCAAAAGAGTGGTTGAAAAACGTGATTTTGTTAATGATTTGCGTACAAGCAAGCTATTACATTTACAATAGTATTGCACAAATCAGTTCAGAACTTGCACAAGGAATTTTTAATCTCATAGACCAAAACTTTTTTTTGTTAACTATTGATAATCCTTACAATTTTGGATTGCAAATAGTTTTGGGCATAGTGTACATTCTTGTACTTTTATTGACTATTGTGGTTCTTGCAATAATTTATTTCTTGTCAAGCACAGGAATACTCTTTTTCCCTTTCGGATTATTCTTTTATTTTATTCCGCCATTGAGAAGCATTGGAAAATCAATACTTACTTTCATTATTGGCACATTATTTCTTCCATTCTTTTTTGGATTAATACTTGTTGCAACATCAAAACTTGTTATGCTGCCAAACTTTTCAAACATCAAAATATTACTAGTGATTAGTGCATTTATTCTTGCAGATGCGTTACTTTGCATTGTAGTTTGTCTTTCAATAATGCGAGGCATAACAGGATTACTAAACCCTGTAACAACACCTTTGACAACCATAAAAAATCATTTAATCACTCCACAAAAACAAGAATTCAACCCTCAAAGAAACGAAAGAGAATACTGGGGAAGATTTCACAAAGATTACTCTAGTTATGAAAAAAGATATTAAATGCAAATCGGTGGCGACAACACTGATTCAAGGTAAAAAAAGGCTGTAACAGAAGTTGATTTATTATTTGAAAAATTTATGGTGCAATATAGGGTAAATAAGTTAATTTAAAATGCATAGACGAATGATTTTTAAATACTGCGCGTATTAATAACTCTATGGCACTATTTAAAATAAGAAATTCAAATGTATCAAAATTATCAACTGTTGATTTGAAGAAGGAAAAGAACATACAGGCCATTTTTGAACAAAACTTATTAATCATTCTTAATGTTGATTTTTTAGCGACAGAATATAGCACTAGTTTTGGGGGGAGAATTGACACATTAGGCATTGATAAAAACGGCGCCCCTGTTATCATTGAATACAAAAGAAACCAAAATGACAATGTAATAAATCAAGGTTTATCTTATCTAAGATGGCTTTTAGACCATAAAGCAGATTTTGAAATTCTATGCAGTAACAAGAAGATAGATATTGAAATTGACTGGACTTCTCCCAGAGTTGTATGTGTTGCAGAGAGTTATAATAAATTTGATTTGGACACCGTTGAGATCTTACCAATCAAAATTGAACTTTTAAGATATAGGGTTTATGAGGAGAATATTCTGCTTGTGGAATCAGAATCTCAAAAAACTGTAAAAATCAGCACAACAAAAATATTTGAAAAAGGAAAAAAAGAAAAACAAGCTTCGTCAAAGCTACAGCGAGATTACGCTGTTGATACTCATATTCAAGTTGCCTCAAAAGAGATAAAAAACCTATTTATACAACTCAAAGAAATGATAATAAGTTTAGATGATTCAATCACAGAAGAAGCGAAAGCAAAATACATAGCATATAAACTGACCACTAATTTTGTTGATATTGTAATTCAAAAAAGTGCTATTAAAGCGTTCTTGAACGTTCCGAGTGGAAAACTAAATGACTCGTTTGGAATTGCAAGAGATTTAACAAAACCAAAAATTATTGGGCATTGGGGTAATGGAGATTATGAAGTTTTGGTGAAAAATAAAGATGAATTGCTTAAATTATTTGAATTAATTAAACAATCATATAATTATAACAAATAATCAAGATGGTGAAAATAGAATTTAAAGCAAGCAATGGTTTTGTTTACTGTGTCAATTTTGATGAACAAAGAATAATAACTGAAAATAAGTTAAGTGGTCTCTTTGATCAAACCATTTTTGATAAATTAAAATATAACCCTTCACGAAAAAATGACGATAAACTCTATAACTACGGTAACGGCGGATGGTTAGCTAGCGGAACAAGCTTTGGTCAAATAACTGCAGGAGCACGAATTTTGTTTGATCCTGATAAAAATCAGAGTCAAGGTGAACCACATTTTACTGTTCAAGGAATAATTAATATTTCTGGATCTCAACAGTATTCAATTCCTGTTGGAAGTGCCCACAGGATTATCTCAGATAGACTTGAAGTAATTTTTTATAATTTTGATGGAACAATTTCTGGGACAAAAGTTTTAACCTCGCCACAACAGATTTAATTTATTTTTTAATTGTTAGTTCGTTGATATATTTCCAGTTTTGTCGGAATTCTACAGAATGAACTATGTCTTATTCCACAAATTTCGCCGATTATTTATTCTAAACTCAACTTTGTATTTCTCTTCTAAAAACATAAACCGGAGGTGCACCAATGTCTTACGAAATCCCACAAAGTTTACAATACAAAGAAAAAATAGTGTTTAATCTTACACTTGAACAATTCGTTTATGCAACAATATTTTCACTAATTGCTTTTTTTGTTTATGCAAAAGCGCCTTTTGAATTCTGGACACGAATCACGATGGGCGTGATAATACTTGGAATTGGTGTTTTGTTCATTTACTTCCCAGTATTCACATACTTCAAAATTTTGCTTTCCCACTTAAAATTCAGAGAAATGAATATGTTTGACAGTAAGATGAAGAAATATCTTGAATTAAGTGCTGTTGAAAATGCATGTTACAAGATTAAAACAAAAAAATATGAAACGAAAATTGCAGTATTACGAATAGAACCTTTAAATTTCAAAATCAAGCCAAAAGACGAACGTGACAGCATAATTTATTCATTTCAAAAATTCTTGAATGCTTTAGATTTTTCAATTCAAATTTTGATGTATACTGATGACTTGAATCTTGACACTTATTTGAAAGAATTAGAAATCAAGATTAACAAAAAAGACAAAATTCATCAAGAATTGTTCAAAGCACACAAAAATTATTTGGATTTCTTGATGAAAGAAAGAATTGCAGTAAATCGCAAATTCTTGATATCAATTCAAGAGAACGAAATAGGTCTTGAAGCGCAACTAAAAATTATAACTGAACATTTGAATAATACTGGCTTGAAATGTGTGCGTTTGGGTGGCAGACAATTAATTCACGTTCTTATTAGAATGTTCAATAATCCGCGAGGAAGAATAGAATTATTGAAAAAGCACAAAACAATATTCAACATCACGTATCCAGAACAAATAATCAATCAACCAAACAATATTCAAGTTAATCAATATTTCAACAGAATCATAACTGCGAGTGGTTATCCGCGCACTGTTGAAGAAGGCTTTCTTGATAAAATCATAACAAGCACAGGAAATTTTGATTTAAGCATACACATCGCGCCATTACCAATAGAAACAACAATTGTAATGTTGAATAAGGAATTGCAAAAACAAAGAGCAGACCTTTTCGCAGCACAAATCAAAAACAAATTTCAACCTAGCCTGGAAATACAACACGCAGACACAAGAGCAGTTCTTGAAAGCATACAAAAAGGACAAGAAAAACTGTTCAATATTAGTTTGTACATTAATGTTAAAGCAAAAAGCTTGAAAGAATTAGACATTCTCACAAAAATAATACAATCACAATTGAATAGTATTTTGATAATTCCAAAAACGCCAAAATACAGAATGAGTCAAGGATTCAAAAGCATTTTACCATTTGCACAAAACGAATTAAGCATTAAAAGAAACATAACAACACAAGCATTATCCGCATTCTTTCCTTTCACATCACCATTCTTAATTCTTGAAAAAGGCGGAGTATTTTTGGGATTGAACAAAAATAAATTGCCAATTATAAAAGACATTTTCAATTTAGCTAATGCAAATGGCGCAATTCTTGCAACTTCTGGGAGTGGTAAATCATACACTGCTAAATTGATTATTTCTCGTTATTTGATGAATGGAACAAAAATAATTGTTATAGACCCACAAAATGAGTATGTTAAACTTACAGAAAAATATGGCGGGAGCGTAATAACAATTTCTCGCGAAAGTGAAACAATCATCAACCCAATGGATTTGTTAGGACACAATTACGCAGAAAAACGATTAACCCTAATTGATTTGTTCAGCATAATGTTTGGTGGGCTAAGTGAGATTCAGAAAGCAATTCTTGACAGAGCAATAAGCATTACTTACGACAAAAGAGGATTTAGTCAGGAATTCTATAATGATAAAACACCGCCAACAATTGGAGATTTGCATATCGAGCTTGAAAGAATGAGTAAAGATTCAAGCGTGTACGAAAAAACCACTTATGTTGCTTTATTGAATCGTTTGAGAATGTACGTTGACGGAGTATTCTCATTCCTTAACAGACAAACAAAAATTGATCTTAATAACAATTTCACAACTTTTAACATTGGCAATATGCCAAAACAAGTCAAACCAGTAATGATGTTCTTGATTCTTGACTACGTTTATTCAATGATGAAACAAGACAAACAAAGAAAATTATTAGTAATTGATGAAGCGTGGAGTTTATTACAAAACACGGGTGAAGAAGGATACGTCTTTGAAGTAGTCAAAACTTGCAGAAAGTTCAATCTCGGACTACTTTTGATAACACAAGACGTTGCAGACCTTCTGAACAGCAGAGCAGGAAGAGCCGTTCTCGCTAATAGCAGTTATACAATTCTTTTGCGACAAAAACCCGCAATAATTGATATGGTTACTGACGTTTTTCATTTAAGTTTTGCAGAAAAAGAACATCTTTTGACAGCAAGTGTTGGTGAAGGATTACTAATGATGGAAAACGACCATCAAGAAATCAAAATAATTGCCTCACCACAAGAACACAACCTGATAACAACAAACCCAGACGAACTAACAGCATTAGAAGCCAACATACCGCCAAACACGCCAATACAAAAGCGAGAAATGTTAATCAACCTTGATTTAAACAAAGGATTTTACAAAAAAAGCATTCTCGCACCTGAAGAAATAGAATACTTGCTAAAAAACAATTACAAAGAAAGCAGACACGTTCCACTGCGTTCAAACACGCACTCAATCTATTTAGTCAAAAAAGTAGGTTGGCACTTAAACGAACACACTTTCTTGCTACACGCAATATACGAAGAAATTTTGCGATATACTAACAATGTAAAAACAGATGAAACAGCAAGACTTGACACAATAAATCCAGACATAATTTTTACAAATGAAGAAGGTAAAGAAGTAGCTTTAGAGATAGAAACAGGAAGCAATCTTGAACACCACAAACAATACCTCATACACAAGACAGAATTGCTAACCAAACAATATGGTAACAACTGGCACTTCATTCTAACAAACAATAATTGGCGAAAAACATACACTAACACATTCGGCGGATTTGTAATGCTACGCCACCACATACCACGCTTTCTGAAACGACAGTTTCCAAGCAAGGAACCACAAGATAATGTGTGCCAGCTCCGCCAATCACAAAACACCGACGACAAAAAACACCAACACACTCAAACAAAAAACGATACTGGCGGAGAAACTGGCACAAAAAATCAAGCCGTGCCAACAAAACAAACACAAACCACTAACAAAACGGAGGTTATACAATGAAATGTCCACAATGCTACTGTTACTTGAACAAATACGACTACGAAGAAAGAGTCTGCTACAATTGCGGACGCAAACTCGCAGAAGTATAAGTAACTATTAAGAACATCGTGTTCACTGTAATATTTAAATGAGATTGTTGTTAAAGAATAAAAACATATTATTGAGGATAAATTTTTTGTGGACAAACAATGAAAAGAACAGATTTCTAAATCATCACAAGACTTGATTAATGGTTACGAAAGATTCAAAAGTTTTAATAAGTTTTAGAATGCTTTATTGAAATGCAGAATTAAATTGAAAACACATGAGTAGATAAACAAAAGTTTATATAAATTTATAATTTAATTGATAAAATGAGATTTATTGGATCAAAAATCAACTTACTTAATGAAATACAAAAAGTAATACAAGATAATTGTGTGAATGTTAAATCTTTTTGTGATATTTTTTCAGGCACATCAATTGTGGCGAGATTTTTTAAAAAAGATTTTGAAATAATATCTAATGACTTGTTGCATTTTTCTTTCATTTTACAAAAAGCGACAATTGAAAATAACAATGAACCTGCCTTTAAAAATCTTAATAGAGTCGGAATAAAAAATCCTTTAGACTTTTTTAATAGATCTACCCCTAAACTGATTGATTTAAACTCAGAACCATTTATTTTTAACAACTACGCCCCAAATAATACTCACGATACATCTTATTTTAGTAAAGAAAATGCCCTTAAAATAGATTTTATTCGTCAAAAAATAAACGAGTGGAAAAAAGATAAGTTGATTGATGAATCTGAATATTATTATTTAGTTGCATGTTTAATTGAAGCAATTCCTTTTGTTTCTAATATTGCGGGAACTTATGGCGCATATTTAAAACATTGGGACAAAAGAGCTTTTAAAAAAATTGAATTAATACCTTTAGAGGTAATTGATAATAAAAAACAAAATAAATCTTTTAATGAAGACTCAAATACTTTAATTAACAATATAAAGGGAGATATTTTGTATATTGATCCACCGTATAATGCGAGGCAATATTTACCTAATTATCACATATTAGAAACTATATCTGAATATGATCATCCTCAAATTTATGGAAAAACGGGGTTGAGACCGTATTCAAAGGTAAAATCTAATTATTGTATAAAAAATAAAGTTTTATCTGAATTTTCAAATTTGATTAAAAATGCAAGTTTTAAATATATACTTGTAAGTTATAGTTCTGAGGGTTTAATGAGTGAAGAAGAAATAAAAACTATTTTATTGGAAAACGGGATTGGAGAAACATATAAAATTAAAAAGATACCTTACAGAAGATACAAACATGTAAAAGGTGATGTGAAACATAACTTAAATGAATTTTTATTTTTTATAACTAAAAGGGAATGTGCGCATGATTGATAATAAAAAAGTTTTTGAGTTAATTAAAAAAAATAAACTAGGTAAATTTCAACACGATCTTTTAAATGAAATAGAATTAGCAACTCAAGAAATTGTAAAAGAGAAAATCAAAATTTATAACAACAAAAATAGGATTATAGAAAATGATAATAAAAAAACACAGTTATCTGCGAAAGAAGTATTAAATAATTTAGAAATTAAAAAATTACCAGTATGGGTTAGAAAAGATATAGATAATTCTATCATTATTGGTGAATCAAAAAATATAATTCAAACAAGTGATGGGAAAAAATATCATTTAAAAAACTCATTAAACGACCTTTCTGGCGGAGAATGGACTTTCTTTTTAAATTCAGTAATCAATACGCGGTATACAACTAACGGAGAAGATTCATTTGCACACCACATAAGAAAAATTCACCCTTCTCCAAAACCGCCCCAATTAATGGAGGAAATCATTAGATTTTTTACAAAAGAAAATGAATTAGTTTTAGATTATTTTATGGGTGTTGGCGGAACATTGTTAGGTGCTTCATTATCAAACAGAAGAGCAATAGGGATAGATTTAGAAAAAAAATACGTCGATGTTTATAAAAAAGCGAATAAAGAATTAAGTCTCAAAGAACAAATTACAATTGTTGGTGATTCTATTGAAATTTTAGAAAATCCAGTTATAATAAAAAACCATATTGCAGATGAAAACTTCTCTTTAATCTTGATTGATCCTCCTTACGGAGATATGATGGCAAGACCAAAAACTGGGGAAGCACTTAAAAACGGAAAAGACACATCTGCAACACCATTTACAAAACTTTCTAACGATTTAGGCAATATGGATTGGAATAAATTCAGACTAATATTTAAAAAAAGTATTGTAAATTCAACAAAATTATTGAAAAATAAAGGACATATCGTTGTTTTTATAAAAGATATGCAACCAAAAAATAATGAACTTAATTTACTACATGCAGATTTAATAAAAGACATTTCAAGTATAAAAAATATTTCATATTTAGGCACAAAAATTTGGGCGGATCAAGGGGTAAATTTATATCCATATGGTTATCCTTATGCGTATGTTTCAAATCAAATACACCAATATATTTTGATATTTAAAAAGATGCAAAATGACTAAAAATCTTTGGATATTAACAGAGGAAAGACCCAAAAGAGATGTTATTCATGAAATTTTGTGTAAATTCTCGAAGGACAATGAAATACCTTGTTTTATTGATACAATAAGGATACTCCCCTTACTTAATGATAATTATGATTTTTCATTCACATACGAAATTGTGGGTTTTAAATCAAACAAGATAAATAAAATATTTTTAAAAACGATTAGTGGACAATCAAGTTTTGTTGATTATTTGCTTTTTTATCAAGATAAGGAACCGACAACAAAAGATATTCCTTTATACGCAATTGAAGAAACAAAAACAGATGATGCTGAAAGCAGAAATACAGGAATTTTTCAAAGAGCGTCAAAGTTTGTATACTTGGATTTTTTCTATAATGACGTGAAGAAAATAATGCTGTATAACTTGCAAATCCCACAAAAACAAACGGCAACTCAAACAAATATTTTTGGTACAAAATGTTTGCTTGCTTTGGGCGTTGAAATAATTGGAAAAAAGTTAGACACAAGAGTTCATGAACCATTTAAAACAATTGATGAATTAATAGATTATAAAAACTCACTGAGAAAACCACCAAAAGGAAATGTGCCTATCTTAATTAAAAAATATCCTTATAAAATAGAAGTTTCAGGTCGTTTATTTAAATCTGGCAGTTTATCTCATGACCCTAATATTGGCGCATTAAGTTTAATTTGTGCTTCTTTAAGAAAATTAGGCTGGACAAAAAGATTAGTAATTACAGAACACGGATTAATTCAAAAACACATTAAGGGAAATAATAAGTTTGTTCAAATTGCTTCAAAATTAAATATTGAATTTAATGGGCTTCAAAACATTTCTCCAAAAATTAAGGATTCATATTGGCATTACGAAACAGAAGGAGAAAAATTAGGAACGATTTTTATTCATTTAGTTGTTGAAAATTTTACGAAAGGAAACTCTTTGTTTGAAAATCATGCCGGTTGTGAGAAGGGATATTTCATAACTAAAACAGGAGAACCTATACCTTTAGAAAAATATCAAGATCGTGAAAAATACAAAAAAGGAGATAAAAATCAAATTATCCACATTCCTGACTTAATTTTAATTGATTTTGATAATAGCGAGATAATCAATATTGAGGGTAAAAAGTATAAATTCCGAGCTAATGGGATAGAAGAATTAAAAAATTTTGATGCAATAGAAAAATCTTATATTACCCCAAATTACCCAAAATTTAAAATAATTCGCACTGTTGTTTTATATGGTGGCACAGAAAAAAAAGTTATTGAAATAGAAGTAGGATTTTTATTAAACGAGAATGGAAAATTAATTCTTGGAATAAATGCACCAGATATATTTAAAGTGGCACTTAAAAACTTATTAGATTATTGGAATGGGTAAATAATATTGCAAGATTGTTCGCGAAATTGAATATTACTTCGCAAATATTAATAAACAAGATTAGCCAATAAGACACATAATGAAATTAATAACAATTTCTAAATCAAAATTCTTGATTGGTTTGAAGTGTCCTAAACATCTTTGGTGTCTTTTCAATGCGCCAGACTTAATTCCAGAAATTGATGAGTCAACTCAAGCTTTATTTGATCAAGGGCATGAAGTTGGAAATCTTGCGAAAAAACTGTATCCAAAGGGAATTGAAGTTGATTGGAATAAAGGCTTTCAAAACACGCTAACAGAAACAAAAGAATTGTTAAAACAACAAAAACCACTCTTTGAAGCAAGCTTCAAGTTCAATAATGCATACTGCAGATCAGACATTATTGTCCCAACAGGAAAAGACTGGGACATATTTGAAGTCAAAAGCTCAACTGAAGTTAAAGATGAACATTTATGGGATGTTGCGTTTCAAAAATATTGCCTTGAAAATTCTGGACTCCACATTAGAAAATGTCACGTAATAGTTATTAACAATGAATACACAAAAAAAGGAAAGATAAATCCAGAAAAATTCTTTACAACACAAGATGTTACTGACAAAATTTCTGAATTAATACAACAAATTGGAGATTTAATAAAAAAAATGCTTGAAATAATTCAAAATCCAAAAATACCGACCCCAGAATTAGGAATTGACTGTATTGACCCATCTGAATGTCCTGTGTGCATGAATGATTTGCCTGAAAACAATGTAACAGAACTTTACAGACTTGGCAAAAAAGCATATCCTTTATTGAACAAAAAAATAATAAAAATAACCGACTTGCCAAAAGATTTCAAACTAACTGAAAAACAAAAAATACAGTATGACTCAATACTATTAAATAAACCGCACATTAATGTTGAAGAAATCAAAAAATTTCTAAAAACCCTCAAATATCCTTTATACTTCTTAGATTTTGAAACAATCAATCCGGCAATTCCTTTATTTGAAGAAACAAGACCATACCAACATATTCCTTTCCAATTATCACTACACATTGTAAAAAAAACAAATGAAAAACCAGAGCACGTTGAGTTTCTTGCAGACAATCCAGAAGATCCACGACCAGGAATTATTAACGCACTAAAAGCTATTGGAAAAACAGGAACAGTTTTGGCTTACAACATGACTTTTGAAAAAAACGTAATTGAAGCTTTGCAAGAAGCGTTTCCAAAAGAAAAATGGCTTCACGAAATAATTGACAAACTAAACGATTTGATAATACCATTCCAAAACTTCTGGTATTACGACCCAAAACAACACGGCAGCTGCTCAATCAAAGCAGTCCTGCCAGCACTAACATACCAAAGCTATGAACATTTAGAAGTTAGCAAAGGAGACCAAGCCGCAAGAAAATTCTTACAAATGACATACAAAGAGAAAAAATCAGATGATAAATTAAGAAAAGCACTCTTAGAATACTGTAAACAAGATACTCAAGGAATGATAGATATTTTAAATGTGCTTGAACATGTCGCACGACAATAATTCATTTAAATAATTCAAGAACTTTATTTTTGAATTCTTTCACGTAATAAAACTCTATTTTTTAGTTTAACACGAGGAAGTTAGAAGAATTATCTAAACACCAATATTGTGTTTTTTTGTTTAATGTTCCTGTCACGCTCACTTTTGCTCTATCTCTATACGCATTACATGCAGAAATGTGTTCTTTTTCTGTAATATATAGATATACTTTCCGCTTTAAAGAAGGCACATCAATAGTTATTAATTTTTTTTCAGTCTGAAGATCTTTATCTT